>Ga0209936_1000032_pt1 | contig 96400 bp, 100 predicted proteins | sample SalPonR1_A_D1_MG_FD_185694 | JGI IMG/M metagenome (GOLD analysis project Ga0209936, IMG submission 185694) | Salt pond soil microbial communities from South San Francisco under conditions of wetland restoration - Salt Pond MetaG R1_A_D1_MG... ...
AAATACCTTAATATATTTTCAATATTACTTGCAGTTGTAATTGTTTATGTATTCTGCCTGATAGCAAGTCTGACTGGCATATTTGGTGCTCAGCACGCTGCTTTTATCGATGTTGAGAGCATAAAGCTTGCGCCGTGGTTCAAATTTACTGGTATTTCTCCCTGGGGTGTACCAAAATTCAGTTTAGTTGCATTCGGGGCAATTCTTGCAGGATTTTTTGCGGTCTTTATCGAGTCTATAGGTGATTATTTCAATGTTAGTAACGCGGCAGGTCTTGATGATCCTTCAGAGGAAACGATAAACAAGGGTATAGGAGCAGAAGGATTTGGCTGTGTGATAGGAGGCCTTGCAGGAGCAGTTGCATGTACTTCCTATACAGAGAATATTGGTCTGATAGGTTTAACAGGTGTTGCTTCAAGAAATGTTGTAAGAGCAGGTGCAATTATTCTTATAATAATGAGTTTTATTGGTAAACTTGGTGCTTTGATAGCAACAATTCCTACTCCTGTAATAGGAGGATGCTACATAGCTCTTTTTGGTATTATTGGAGCATTGGGTATTCAGGCATTGATGCGAGCTGATATGGGATCTCAGCGTAATATAATGATAGTTGGTTTTGCTTTTCTCATGGGGCTTGGTCTTCCTGACTGGGTTGGATCTAATCAGGAAATGTTCTTTTCCTGGGGTATTATCGGCCAGATATTCTGGGCTATAGGGAATACCGCGATGGCAGTTGCCGGGATATCTGCCTGTTTACTGGATAATATCATTCCTGGTACACCTGAAGAGAGAGGTTTCGGGATCAGAAAAGCATAGATCAAATATTATACAATTCAACATACAGAAAGGGCGGAGGTATACCTCCGCCCTTTCTGTATGGCTAAAATCCAGATAATGGTTGACATTTACCCCCAAGGAGTATATTATAAACATAATAAGTAATTAACATTTTGCAACATTTGAGCGTGGTAATATAATGTTTATAAAGATAGATACAAATGGAGTACCAAAGGAGGTAAATTAAATGACAGACAGTTTACAGATTTTTAAATGTGAGATATGTGGCAATGTTGTAGAAATACTCCACGGAGGAGAAGGTAAACTTGTTTGCTGCGGAGAGGAAATGAATCTACTCGATGAAAAAACAGCAGATTCTTCTACTGAAAAACATGTACCAGTAGTGGATGGTAAAAAGGTTAAGGTTGGAAGTGTACCTCATCCCATGAAAGAAGAGCATTATATAGAGTGGATAGAGATTGTATCGGAAGGGAAGATCTGCAGGACGTTCTTGAAACCAGGAGACGATCCTGAAGCAGTTTTTGATTCATTTAAACCAGAATTTGCAAGAGAGTATTGCAATGTTCATGGATTATGGAGGGGTTAAATAATGATAAAGGAAAATATTCAGGAAGCAATTAATAACCAGATCAATGCAGAGCTTTTTTCAGCGTATCTCTACAAATCAATGTCTGCTTATCTTCACTCCGAGAACCTGACAGGTATGGCAACATGGATGGATCTTCAGGCTCAGGAAGAAATGCAGCATGCAATGAAATTTTACGATTACCTTATTGAAAGAGGTGGGCGAGTCAAACTTCTTTCTATTGATGAACCTCAGTATGAATGGGGATCTCCCCTCGAAATATTTGAGGCTTCCTACAAGCATGAACAGTATATTACGGAAAGGATCAACAACCTTGTTGATCTTTCTCTGAAGGAAAAAGATCATGCAACAGGTATCATGCTTCAATGGTTTGTTTCCGAACAAGTCGAAGAAGAAGCGGGAGTAGATGAAATCGTACAGAAGATAAAAATGATCAGTGACTCAAAACATGGTATGTATATGATCGATAAAGAGCTTGGCGGGAGACAGTCTGAATCAGTCGAAGAATCAGAATAATATTATTTCAGTTACCTGAATGTTTACAGTACACATGGGGCAGGGCGTAATGGCCCTGCCCCATGCTTATAAACCGGGAAACTAATACCCTGGTGTTAGATCTTATATATGGAGACGGGGAATAAAAATGGGAGATAAAAGTATTGATACGAGAGCCCTTTACATGATCTCTTCAGGTGTATATCTTGTCAGTACAGGTTATGAGGGGATCTTAAATGGTCAGATCGTTAATACGGCCATGCAGGTGTCTGGGAAACCTGAAATATGTATTGCGACAGCTCTTCATAAAGAAAACTATACTACTGAACTATTAAAAAAGAGCAGAAGATTTTCAATATCTATACTGGATGAAAATGTACCCATGACATTTATCGGTACCTTTGGTTTTCGCTGTGGAAGAGATCATGATAAATTCGAAAAGTGCAATTTCAAGGTTCATGATAATTGTCTTCCCGTTGTTACTGACTATACTCTTGCATCTCTATGTGCTGACGTTGTAGCTGTTCAGGAAGTAAAAACACATTTTCTTTTCATTGGGAGAGTTCATCATGCTGAAGTTTTGAAGGAAGGGGTTCCTCTGACCTATAAAGCTTATCACGAGATCAAGAAAGGTAAATCTCCCAAACATGCTCCATCACATCTTTTTAATGATGGGAATAACAATAACAGTTGAAAAGTTCTGAACTATACTCCAGATTGGCAGTATACCTCCCAATATTTGAAAAAATATATAATACATGTAACAAAAGGGAGCTTGTCCACCCTGATCCACTGGAGTTTTTGTATGATTACCCACATATTGCAGACAGGGAAATAGCAGGTTTTATAGCATCTTCTCTTGCATATGGGAGGGTCACGCAGATCATAAAAAGTGTTGGGAAGGTTCTTGCGCCTCTGGGTAATTCACCAGGGCGAACAATAATTGATCTATCTGATGATTTTCTTCTTTCAACATACAGGGATTTTAGCCACAGGTTCACTACAGGTTTGGAAATGGCAGGGCTTTTAAGGGGAATCAGGGATACGGTTATAGAATATGGCTCTATTGAGGCAGCGTTCTCATGGCATATAGCCAGGAATGAGGACTTTAAGGCCGGAATTGATGAAACAGTTAAAAAAATAGAGAGAAATGGTTTTACTGAGAAATCCAGTCTGCTTGCACGTCCTTCAGGAAAGAGTGCCTGTAAAAGGCTTTTTCTTTTTCTTAAATGGATGGTGAGAAATGATGAAGTAGATCCAGGAGGATGGACTTCAATATTACCGAAAGATCTTTTAATGCCTGTTGATACTCATATTCTGAATATTTCAAAAAGGCTTTTGCTTACGGAAAGAAAGCAGGCAGATATAAAGACTGTTATTGAGATAACGGATGCTTTCAGATCGATATGTCCCGAGGACCCCTTGAAATATGATTTTGTTTTAACGCGCTTTGGGATAAGAAATGATATGACCTTAGATGATCTTTTCCAGAAATGTGGTTGTGGAAATAGTTGAATCAAAGATTTATATTTAAGGGAATAATCCCAGATAAATAACAATATCAGCTTATTCTTAAATAATGCCTGTTCAATTCTGAAGAACTTCAACACAAGGGCTGAAAAGACTGGACCAGGATATCTTGTCAGCTAACAGTTAAATACATGTCTTATCATAAACCTGAACCTGATCATTCCTTAAAAGAGGGATAATTACGAAGGAGTTGGTCAAGTGTTACAAAAATGTATCCATGTTCACGTGCCTTTGCAGCGATCATCGGGATGGCGTTGATAGTACTGTCAAAACCATCATGAAGAAGGATAATTGAACCAGGTTTCAGGGCTGACATGACATTGCGAGTGATCTTTTCTGCAGAGATTGAGCTGCAGTCCTGGCCGTTTATATTCCATAGTACCATCTGCAGGCCGACTTTCTGAGCTGCTTCGAAAGTTGAATCGTTATAATGTCCACCTGGCGGACGACAGAATTTCACATCTTGTTCACATTCTAATTCTATAGCTTCGTTACAGGATCTAAATTCAAATAGAGTTCGTTCTGGTGACAATCTCTCAAGATTCCAGTGGTTGTAAGTATGGTTACAGATAGAATGACCATTCTTGTAAATGCTTCGTACAATATCAGGATATCTTGTAACCATTTTTCCAACAAGAAAGAAAGAAGCTTTAATGTTAAACTCACTTAAACTGGACAATATTCTGGGGGTGTACCATGGATGAGGTCCATCGTCAAATGTCAGGGCAAGTACTTTAAGATCTGTTATTCCCTTTGTAATACATGAAGATGGTATTGGACTTTTAGTTAAAGTCATGGTTTCAGCAGGTTGTAACATCGAAAAACATAAGATGAGTATAATGAAGATCAAAAAGAATATATTCTTATTATTGACCAAGAGTAACACTCTTTTCTGCTGCTATTTTCTGTCCCTGGGCAACATCAACCTTTGTAAGAATAAGCATACCCAAAATAAAAGTTAATGAAAGTGCAGCTATCCCAATTCGGCTGGAACCAGTTATCTGTGTTATAAGACCGAAAAGCGCAGGTCCTATTATCCCTGCAAATTTGCTCGAGATATCGTAAAAACCAAAGAACTCTGCACTTTGAATTTTTGGGACCATACTTGCATACAGGCTTCTGCTAATTGCCTGCGCTCCACCTTGTACCATTCCTACAGAAAGGGCAAGGATCCAGAAGTGCCAGCTGCTGCTAAGAAAGACTGCTCCTATGCATATGCAAAAATACCAGGCAAGCGCTATAAATATAGCCCGTTTTGCGCCGATCTTTTCAGCTACGCGTCCGAATATTAAAGAAAATGGTACACCTGTGAATTGGGTTAAAAGGAGAGCCCCGACAAGGTTTATCATGCTGAAGCCAAGCTGAGCTCCATAAATTGCAGCCATACGGATAATAGTTCCTATGCCATCGTTATATAGCCAGAAAGCGAACAGGAACTTGAACAGTTCCCTGTATTTGCGGATCTCGGTAAAGGTTTCTTTAAGCCTGATAAAACTTGCTTTTGCAATATTCTTGCCCCTTATTACCTTTTCTCTGAATACTGGTGGTTCGGGAACATTCAAGATCAGGGGAACTGTGAAGATCCCCCACCACATGGAAACAGTAAGAAAGGAAAGACGCACCCCTAAGGTTCCCGGGAGATTCTTTATCATTAAAAGGTTGAGTGCCAGTAAAAGCCCTCCACCAAGATATCCAAAGGCAAAGCCCTGTGCTGAAACCCGGTCTATCTCATTCAATGAAACAATATGGGGAAGCAGAGAATCATAAAAGATTATCGCAGCGGAAAATCCTGCAGAGGACAGGATCAGCAAAGAAAGTGCCCATTTCCAGTTCTCTGGCCCCAGAAGAGACATTAGAGAGGTTGAAATTATTCCGACCAAAGTAAAAAAAAGGAGTAAATCTTTTTTTGAGCCTCTTACATCTGCCATTGTCCCAAGAAGAGGGGCAAGAAAAGCACTTAACATTAGAGAGAAGGAAGATGCATATCCCCAGTATGCTGTAGCAATTTCAGGGGTGAGGTTAATGGCTGCCACTTCCTTGAAATAAACGGGAAATACAGCTGCAAGGATGGTAGTAGCGAAAGCAGAATTTCCGACATCGTATAAACACCATGACAGGATCCTGCGATCAGACATTATAATATTCTTCATACCGTCTTTATGCATCAGATCAGCTCTCCCTTTTTATCAAAAGGTCTACACATTATAAGTTAAGATTAACATAATTCAGTAGTATTAGAATATTTTTCGGAACTTTGGAGATACATTTTAAGGAAATGATAAAATAAAATGCAGGTATCTTCTGATCAAAGAATTATTATCCTTATTACAGAGTCTGGAGAGATGTCAAATGTCTGATAAGCTACATGAAAGACCTCCTTGGGATCTATACTTTATCAATATTGCAAAAGTGGTTTCTCAGCGTTCAACCTGTCTCAGAAGGCAATATGGCGCGGTGATAGTTAATGACAATGTTATAGTGAGTACAGGTTATAATGGAGCATGCAGAGGAGAGCCCAATTGTTCAGATACAGGGCGTTGCCGAAGAGAAGAGCTTAACGTACCAAAAGGGGAAAGATACGAGTTGTGTGTTGCAGTACATGCAGAACAGAATGCAATAATTAACGGTGATCCTGGCAAGATGAAAGATGCGGCGATATACATTGCAGGTTTTAATTCAGATAGCAGCCTTGCATCAGGAGAACCATGCATGCTTTGCAGGAGAATGATTAAAAATGCCAGGATCTCAAGAGTTGTTTATCTTGATAAAGATGGTTCCGTCAGAGAAAAAGCTGTCTCTGAAATGAAGGAACCTTCTTATGGACATCCTGTGGAAAAAAGCAAAGGCTAACAAAATAGAGGAGGCGAATTTTACAATGAAGACCAGGCAGGAAGCATGGGGATTACTGAAAGAGCACAACAAGGATGAAAAGCATATTCAACATGCTTTGGCAGTTGAAGCTGCAATGAGATTCTTTGCTGAAAAAAAAGGGGAAGACGCTGATACCTGGGGTATTGCCGGACTTCTTCATGATATTGACTGGGAAGAGGTTCAGGATACGCCTGAAAAACATACACATGAGGGGGCTTCCTGGCTTAGTTCAGAAGGTTATCCAGAAGAGATAGTACGTGCTGTACAGGCTCATGGCTGGGGAATGTGTTCTGATGTTGAACCCTTAACAGATATGGAGAAAACCCTTTATGCGGTGGATGAGCTGACGGGACTTATAACTGCAGCAGCACTTGTTCGTCCAAGCCGTTCACTGGAGGACCTTAAGGTCAAGTCGGTGAAAAAGAAATGGAAGGATAAGGCATTTGCAAGAGGAGTGAACAGGGAAGTTATTGATAAGGGAGTAGAAATGCTTAATACTACCAGAGATGAACTTATAGAAGATGTTCTTGAGGCTATGAGGCCGGTAGAGAAGGAACTTGGTCTGGGTAGGGAATGATCCTGGTTTAAATTTAAACATGTATTCCGGGAGGGATATTTGTGGCTATAAGAGTAATTCTCGCAGATGATCATCCGCTTACGAGAGCTGGATTGAAGGCATATCTTGATTCCGAGAAAGAGATCCAGCTTGTTGGAGAAGCGGAAGATGGAGAAAGAGCATGGCATATGATCAGGGAATTAAATCCTGATATTGTTCTACTTGATATACGTATGCCAAAACTGGATGGAGTTTCCGTAGCAAGAATGATCAGAGAAGCTGGATTAAGTGTTGGTATTGTTATGCTTACTTCTTATGATGCACAACAGTACGTTATGGCATCCCTGAGAAGCGGAGCAAGGGGTTTTGTTCTCAAAACTGCACCACCCGATGAATTAACAAGGGCGATCAAAACTGTGTCAAATGGTGGACTATTTTTAGACTCGGAAGTTGCCGGGGCTGTTGGAGAGAATGATCTGATGCCGGATTCGATCTCTGTAAGAGAAAGAGAAGTCCTTTTATTGGCAGCAAGAGGTTTTTCAAGTAAGGAAGTTGCTTCCAGGCTATATATAAGTGAAAGGACTGTCCAGACTCATCTTGCTTCTATTTACGACAAACTTGGCGCCAGGAACAAGACAGAATCCCTTCTTCTCGCTCTAAAATATGGAGTAGTCACACTTGAGGAGTTGCTTGAATGAAGAGGCACCTTCTCGTGGTTTTTCTTCTTGCAATTATCTTTCCGGTATTTGCTGCATTCTCAGTTGCAGTTACAGGTCTTTATCACCATGAGAAGGCAATGGAACTTGTTGCGCGATCCTATGCTGAGGGACTTGTTGAAAATATTGCATACAGGCTCGAAAGAGAGACACCTCTGGGCAGACATTTCTTTACGGGGATGTTGAGTATGGGCCAAATGGGTATTTTTTCATGGGGCCCTTCAATACCAGGTTGGGTTGCAGTGGTAAATTCGGATGGTGAAACACTTTTTTCCTCTCCCGGGGCTGAGAGCCTTGATTTTATCTGGGATCAGAAAATATCTATTGGCGAGGCAGATGAAGTATATGATCGTGAAGGGAATAAATATACCATAGCAGTATATCCTTTATCGGGTGCCGAGATCTTTGTTGTAGGTGCTGTTGCATGGGAAAAGCTCCTTGGCCCTATGATACGTTTCAACCACCTATGGGTATTCCTTGCTCTTGCGGTTGTTATTGCTGTGTTAGGTGCTCTGCTCCCTTTATGGTATTGGGTCATTGTTCCATTGAAATCCCTTGTTAAAGAAATATCAGTACTTGAGTGGGGAGCAGAGAAACCTGCTCCGGATGACAGGAGAGCAGTTTCTGAAATAAGGAGTCTCAGGAAAGTCTTACATGACCTCTCAAAGACTTCTATCGAAAGAAATGAACTCCGCAGTAGCTACATAAATGATATCGTAAAAGTCCAGGAGGAAGAAAAATCATATATTGCACGTGAAATTCATGATGGACCTCTTCAGAGTATAACTGCTCTGATACAGCAAATCCGTCTATTCAGAAGGGATAATGATTCTGATGGTAACATTGCTTCAGAACATCTTAATGTTGCTGAGGATGCTGCAAGAAATACTGTAAGAGAACTCAGAGGTCTATGTGATGAACTGTCACCACCCTGGATTGAACTTGGGTTAGACCATGCCCTTATAGAACTGGCTAACAGGCTGTCGCGTTACTTTAATATCCAGGTAAGTGTAGAAGTAGAAGACGGTATGGGACTTTCACATGAAGGGACCCTTACCCTTTTCAGGGTTTTCCAGGAAGCAGTGAATAATGCTGTCAGACATGGCAGGGCATCCTTTGTGAGTGGTTCGGTATATCAGGATAATGATACTATCAGGATGGAAATAAATGACGATGGAGAAGGATTTGAGCCGCAACCTGATTTTGAAAAGCTGAGGGTGGAAGGCCATAGGGGGCTTGCAAACATGATCGAAAGGCTTCATCTTCTTGAAGGCAGACTTGAGATAGTTTCATCACCTGGTCAGGGAGCCTGTCTGATATGTATCCTTCCTGTAAAACTTCTTAAAAAAGATTCATAATTTTCTGGAGGTGTTGGCTATGAAATTAAAGGTTCTGGGAGCTGCTGGAGAAGTTACAGGTTCCAACTATCTTGTACAGGCAGGAAACAGCTCGGTTCTGATCGATTGCGGTTTACACCAGGGCAGGGATGAAGAGAGAAAAAATCGTGAACCTTTTCAATTCAACCCATCGGATATAAATGCAGTATTATTGACACATGCACATATAGACCACTCCGGAAGGATACCACTGCTTTACCGCCAGGGCTTTAAAGGGAAGGTCAAGTCCACTTTACCCACTTCGGATCTTGTTGAGGTTCTGTGGAAAGATTCAGCCCATCTAATGTCAGAAGAAGCGAAGTGGAGATCACGAAAAAACGCCAGAAAGAATCTTCCTCCCGTGGAACCCCTTTTTACGGATACTGATGTTGAAAAAGCTGTCCAGTACCTTGATGCTACCAGTTATGACGATGTAATTGAGGTAGCTCCCGGGGTTAGAGCAAGGTTTCGGGATGCCGGCCATATTCTTGGGAGCGCAGTCCTTGAGCTTTTCCTTAATGAAGAAGGACAGGAAATAAAACTTGTTTTCAGTGGTGATCTGGGGCCTAACTATCCAGTAATGGGACGTAATCCGGCTTTTATAGAGGATGCTGACTATGTTGTAATAGAATCTACTTATGGAGACAGGGTTCATAAGACGAATGAACAGACCAGGGAAGAGTTCAGGCAGGTGATGGGTAAAGCTCTTAAGGATCGTTCTAGGGTAATGATACCAACATTTGTTGTTGATCGGGCCCAGAGGATATTCTATGAGCTGATGCTTATGCAGGAAGAAGGACTTTTAAGGGATAATGTCCCAATCTATTTTGATTCTCCAATGGGTGTAAAAGCGACAGAAATATACAATGAGTATCCTGCTCTTTTTTCTTCTGAAGTCCAGTCTCATATAAGAAAGGGTTCTAATCCTTTCAGTCCGGAACACCTTAATTTTGTTCAGGGGGTAGAGGAATCCAGAGCAATAAATGAGGTGAAACATGCCATCATCCTTGCAGGTAGCGGAATGTGTAATGGCGGCAGGATAGTTCATCATATGAAACATGGTATATGGGACAAAAACAACCATCTTATCGTTGTTGGTTACCAGGCCAGGGGTACGCTTGGAAGGCGTATCGTGGAAGGTGCTAAAACTGCCCGAATTGCAGGAGAAGAAGTATCAGTTAGAGCACAGATCCACACAATTAATGGTTTCTCTGCACATGCAGATAGAAATGATCTGTTGAAATGGGCTTCAAATTTCAAGTCCAGCCCTTCCTTTTTCATAACACATGGAGAGGAAAAGTCTTCAAAAGCTCTTGCTGAATTGTTTGAGGATAAAGGTATCCAGGCCTATATCCCTGTTGTTAATCAGGAATTCAACCTGGTTCCAGAAAGAGAATTGCCAGTAAAAGATGAAAAGATCGTTCCTGTTGCTCCTTCGGAAAAAGAAAATGAACTCAACGTAATTCTTTCAGATATTTCGATTCTTGCTGAAAATCTAAGACTTAAAAAACACGAATTTGAAGATACTGAAAAGCTTAAGGCTTTACTCCGATCAAGTAAAGTTCTTCTTGAGACTGTCGATAACCAGGTATCTTCAAAAAAATAGCTTCCTTGCAGGTGTTACCTGAACTGGAGTATTTCCTGCTCAATACTGTCCAGCCTGTAACTGGATGGTCTTAACTGAAGGTTTCTGTTACTATTTTTCTGGTAGTTTTATCTGATGAATATAATTGTATTTTAGTTATTATCTGTGTCATTTCAAATTCAATATTTCCCAATTACCTGCTTTTTCAGGTTTGGATATCTGGGTTATGCTTTTACACTGGAGGGATATAATAATGCGTAAGGGTTTTTTATTCTGGTCCGGAATCTTTCTAAGTATTCTTATAGCAGCTATATTGCTTATCTTCCTGGGACATGAGCCTGAAGAGAGGGATCTTGCCAGAGTAATACCCAGACCTTCCGGGGATTTCCCCTATATTTTTATTCTTGCGGATGGTAATAGTTTCAATTATCCTATGAGTCAAGATTTTTTTGAGACTTCAAATCAAGAGGGTTTTTCTCTGGATCCTTTAAAAGCCATTGCCCCTATCGCCTCAAAAGCGGATAAAGCAGCTGTCCTAATGGATTTTGCTGAAGGGGAAACAACTATTATGGCCTCGATAAAACTTCCATTCGAAGATCTTAAGAACCTATCCGAAGGAAATATTCCTGAAGAATGGGACGAAGTGAAAGATCTGGATATACAACGGGATGAGAATGATGTGGTATATCTTTCTCCCTCTGTAATATCAAGTCCTGTTTTCCTGAAACGAGATGGAGGGCTTCTTATGGTTTCTACGACCCTGGAAGGGCTGGAATATATGCTTTCAACTTTAAATGATGAAAATGAATCGATACAGACTGGATTCGGAGGTCTTGAAGATAAATATGGCAATTGTTTCCGTATTGAAGATGCAGGGATCATAAGTCAGGTCAGTACTCTCTATGGTATCCCGGCCAATCCCGGTGAAGTATCAATATATTGTGGATGGGACCACTCAAAGGAAACAGGAAAAATGGAGTGGAAAAGTGAAGGGATTAAAAAAGTTTTACCGGAGAGTTATCTTAACGCTCTAAATCCTGTTAAGTGGGATTTTGATGCAGTAGTTCCCGAACCAGTACTATTTGCGGCCGGGATAAATATTCCTGAGTTAAAAAACAGAATTTATGATCTTGATCTTTCAGAAATTGGTAATGACTTTGATATTTCGTCAAAGGATATAGTGGAACTAAGTAAAGGGCCCACTCTTTTTACTGTTTCAGGTAGAAGTAAATTTCTCCTTTTTTCGCTTCCTGGTCTCAGCCTTCAATTTCTTGACAGGGGAGATGCCGGGAGAAAACTTGTCAGACGATTCTGGACAAATAAATGGAGTGCCTTTACCCCTTCAATTAATCCAGTAGAAGGATTTGATACCGGTGGTTCCATTACCATGCCCATGTCCCTTGCTGGTGTGGCAAATAATGATATAGCGGTCCTGGCTTTTCTTGAATCCAGTTATCTTGAAGCTAAGGATCTTTCAAGTACCATCCCTCTATTGAACAAGGCGACCAAATCACTCTTCTGGGCTGTAATAGACGGTCCGGGACTTTCTTTGGCACTTGAAAAGGTATCACAGGCAGGGGTATTGGCGGAAAAAATGGGGACTGATCTCGGGAACAGGGCTTCGGATATAGAGAAGCTGGCATTAAAGCTCAGGGAAATCGGAAGAATATCAGTTCTTGTTACTGACGTAGGCAGTGGGTTATTGACCTGGAACAGGTAACACGACCTCAAAGTCTTTGTAACAGTTATAAATATTCTCAAGCTACTCAGGAGGTAAGCATAAAATGTTAAACAATACACTGGACATTCTCAAGGAAAGAGGTTTCATCGAATGGTGCAGTAATCCCGAAGAATTGAAGGAGCTTTTCTCATCGGAGACTGTCACTGCCTATGTTGGTTTTGATCCTACAGCCAGTAGCCTTCATGTAGGGCATCTTATACCCATCATGGGACTTGCCTGGTTACAGAAACTCGGTCATCGTCCCATCTGTATAGCTGGAGGGGGTACAGGAATGATAGGGGATCCCTCATTCAAGAATAAAGAAAGAGTACTTCTGACGCCGGAACAGATAGACGATAACATTGCAGGAATACAAAAGCAGCTTGAGCACTTTATGTATTTTGAGGGAACTGAAAATACCGCAATAATTGTTAATAATTATGAATGGCTGAATTCCATGACATTTCTTGAGTTTCTCAGAGATGTAGGGAAATATTTTACAATAAATTACATGATCGCCAAGGATCATGTGCGCTCAAGGCTTAACGATCCTGAAAAAAGCATTTCTTTCACGGAGTTTTCCTACTCTCTTCTTCAGGCATATGATTTTTATCATCTTTATGTTGAATATGGATGCAGACTTCAGATGGGCGGTAATGACCAGCAGGGTAATATAGTATCAGGCATAGAACTGGTGAGAAGAAAGGCTGGAGGAGATGTTTTTGGTGGAACAAATCCCTTACTTCTTAATTCCTCTGGAACAAAATTCGGAAAAACCGAAGAGGGTGCAATATGGCTTGATCCTTCCAGGACTTCTCCGTATAGATTTTACCAGTTCTGGATAAACACTGAGGATGAAAATATCGAAAAACTTCTTAAACTTTTTACTTTCCTTGATCTGGATGAGATAGATGAAATAGTTATCAGACACTTTAAGGATCCAGGTAAGAGGATAGCACAGAAAAAGCTTGCTTCTGAAATTACAAGAATAGTGCATGGTGACGAAGCTTTAAAAACAGCAAGAAGGGCCAGTGAAATACTGTTCGGGGGTTCCTTTGATCCGTCTGAACTGGACAGTGCCATGGTGGATGTCTTGTCTGGAGAAGTGCCTTCTGGTTCAGTACTTACGGGTTTCCCCTCAAATCCGGTAGATCTCCTGGTAGCTTCCGGTTGTTGCAAAAGCAAGGGAGAAGCCAGGCGCCTTATAAAAGGCGGAGGAATTTATCTTAATGGAACAAGGATATCCGATGAAGCTCTCCCCGTTAAAGAAAAAGATATCCTTGCGGGAGAACATATATTTTTCCGTCTGGGTAAAAAGCGTTTTTACATGATCCAGGTAGAGCACGAGGATAGTAAGTGATCAAGTTATGAAAGAACCAGTAGAATGACTGTACAGTCAAATTTTATTAAAGCTTGCGCAGGTCTTATTGAGCCAGGCTGGAGGAGTCGCATGGCGGCCGGTTTCATTGGAAGTCTTACCCGTCTTGTTTCCCCTAGAAAACAAACTGCTCTTGAAAACCTTGGTATTGTTTTTCCGGATAAAGATACTTCCTGGAAAGAAGAGCTTCTTAAAAAGGTCTATGATCATCTTGCCCTTTCTCTTACTGAATATCTTTGTCTTTCCAAGAAACCTGAAAGGGTTCTTGATTGGATCAATGAGGTTGAGGGGCTTGATATTCTTTCGGATCTTCAGGCGAAGGGAAAAGGTGCTGTCATTCTAACGGGTCATGTAGGTAACTGGGAACTTCTTGGAGCATGGCTGAGCCTGAAAGGTTTCCCGGTTAATGCAGTTATAAGGGATCCCAATGATCCTGGAGTAGCAGGTATTTTGAAAGAATATCGAAAAAAGACAGGATTGAGGACCATTTCAAAAGGGAAGGTCATGACCTCGGCAGTAAGATCCGCAAAAAAGGGAGATTTTGTGGCCCTTCTGGCAGATCAGGATGGTGGTAATACTGGATACAGGATCCCCTTCATGGGCAGGGAATGTTCCACTGTTGGAGGGCCGGCCATGGTCTCAATTCTGGCGGACGTGGAACTGGTGCCTTTATATTCCTACAGGGTGAGCCCATATGTTCATAAGGTAGTGGTTAATCCTCCCTTTTCACCATCTTATTCTGGAGATAGAAATGAAAGGATACTTGAAACTTCCAGAAGATGTAACTTTGAGATAGAAAAAATGATCCATGCTCATCCTGAGCAGTGGCTTTGGCTTCATAGAAGATGGAGATAGCGCGTAGATAAACTCGAATATTTAAAAAACTGTCATCAGCATCTTGAATCTATCGCTCTGAAGTGATAATCTTTTAATAGATGGGAGGTGATGGTTTTGATATTCGAGCTCAGATCTGATGGAAAGATTTCGAGATTGCCTGATCATATGGCGTTGGAAGGGGTTCCTTCATATTTCCTCCCACGGGTAGTTCTTTTTTTGCCATATAACAGAATGATCATTGGAACATCCATAGGAGAGACAATGGATTCCTGGTATTACGGGAAAATAGGAACTGAGAACTGGAAGGAAGTATTTTTATACGAAGGGCAGAGCATATTTCTTAAGGATAAATGTATTCCTGATGTGGAGCTTTCTGCACATGCTGTGGGGATCCTTAAATCTCATCTTCTTGAGCAATTAAGGCCACCGGGAAGTCATATTTCAACTTTGATCGTTCTTAGAAAGATAAGAATGGACAATCCTATATTTACTGAGGGCAGCCAGTGGACTAATGAAAAATGGGTGTTATCAAAGCTCGCGTTTGATGATGCCCTCAGGTATGCTTATTGGGGAATAAGAAGAGCCCTTGTACAGAGCAATAATGCCATGCTGGAGAGGATCAAAGTCTGGTTTTCTCTTGCACCTGATATTGACCCTATGGTATATCAATATCCTCAAATATGGTTTTCACTTACAGATCTACCTGGTGAAAGGGAACTTAAACAGATAGAGGACCTTGGTTTTTCACGTGAAAATCTTTTACAGATGAATTCCAACTTTTCAAATCCCGTTGTCCTCTCAAATGCTATAGGTTATCTTGTACTTTTAACACAGTACTCAGGTGATGATAAAAGTGAACTGAGGATATGGATGTACATCTCTCTTTCAATGTGGGAAGAACTGAGAAGAAAGAAAAAAATGTCTATCAGGGAAATAGTCAGTGCATGCTGGGGATATCTAGATGCAGTCGAGGCAGATATTGAGATGAGCCGTTACGGCAGACTCAGAAAATCAATAGAAATACCTCATGAAAAGGGAAGCATTGTTTAATTCTATTTAAACTGCTTCCCTTCTCATTATATTCGTATCTGATGTTAGTCTATATCAGTTAACCTGCCATCGTTTTTCTATAATACCAAGAGCCAGGCCGATACAACTTGTCAGGACAAGGTAGATCAGGCCAACAAGAATGAATGTTTCAAAGGAGGCATATGTTACACTTCTGACCTGTTGCCCGACCATAGTCAGTTCCGTAATAGCAAGAGTTGAAAGCAGTGAGGATTCCTTTATCAGAGTTATGAACTCATTACCAAAGGCTGGCAGCATATTTCTTATTGCCTGTGGAAGTATTATATGTCTCATTGTCTTAAGGTATGAAAGACCAAGTACTTTTGAAGCTTCCCACTGTCCCTTGGGAACGGCTTCAATGCCTCCCCTTACTATCTCTCCTACATAGCCCGACGAATTTATTGCAAGACCTACAACTCCTGCAGTGAATGCGGGGAGATTAAGCCCAAGCGAAGGAAGGCCAAAATATATAAGGAAAAGCTGAATGAGTAGAGGAGTACCCCGGATCACATATACATAAGCTCCGGAAATGGTTCTTAAGATCCTGAAGGGAAGAACTCTCATTGCTCCAACAATTATACCCATTATAGTTCCAGCTATAACAGCACACAGGGAAGCTTTCACAGTTATTGTCATTCCTGCCCAGAACATATGCAGATACGGGATCAATGTTGTAAAGTCAAGGCTCATTTCAATTGACCTCCTGATGTTTTCTCTGTTAACTGTGATCCGAAATGGGCTAACATCCTTCGGAGAAATGTTTTTGTCCTTTCCTGAGAGGGGTGGGTGAGTACTTCATCAGGTGTACCCAATTCAATAATATTACCTTCATCCATAAATACTACCTTATCCGATACTTCTTTTGCGAAAAGCATTTCATGAGTAATTATCATCATTGTCATTCCTGTTCTTGCAAGGTCTGCAATAACCTCCAGTACTTCTCCAACAAGTTCTGGATCAAGTGCGCTTGTAGGTTCATCAAAAAGCATGATCCTTGGTTCCATTGCCAGAGCCCTTGCAATGGCGACCCTTTGCATCTGTCCCCCGGATAACTGACTTGGCCGGACGTTCATCTTATCGGATAATCCAACTCTTTCAAGAAGTTTAACAGCCTGTTTTTCTGCTTCGTTTTTTGTTAAGCCTTTTACTTTCAAGGGAGTAAGGGTTATATTTTCAAGAACTGAAAGATGTGGGAAAAGGTTGAACTGCTGAAATATCATCCCAACCATTGTGGATAGCTCTTTATTGGAATGGCTACCATCATTAATCTTTTCATTATATAAGAATACATCTCCTGAATTTATCTCTTCAAGTTTGCATACACATCTTGCAAGAGTGCTTTTGCCGGAACCGCTTGGTCCTATTACCGATACAACTTCACCTTCCCTGACAGAAAGGTTGACACCTTTAAGAACATGTAGGTCCCCGAATGATTTATGAAGATCAACGATCTTTATAGCTTCCTGCATAAAAGTCACCTCCTGTTTACTCAGGGGATTATATATCAACTTAAGGTCAGGGGCAATGAAAATCTATGAAAATCGCATTATCAGGTTTTTTTGACTATAGCGGAAGGGTATAATAATTGCTGAATTTGAGTATAAAAAAGGTCAGGAACACCTGACCTGGTTAAAAGCTATTCAGTTTATCAAAAGTAGTTAGTAATCAAGTCTGGTTCTTAAGATATCGTCATTAAGATCTTTAAGTTTATATACGAGATCTTCATTTTCATTTGAACTGTCGCTCACTTTGTCAAAATTAAGTTTGTCTTTGGTTATTAATTCCATATATGTACCTCCCAAGGATAAAATTAGAGTTTTTACATCTTTGCAATAATGGTACGGACCAACTTTATGGAGAAATTATACCAAGTATTTGTGGTTTTATGTTTAATTTACATAAAGTCTAAATAGTAAAAATAGTTCCTCAGGGAGGTGTCGTGGATTTGGAATATCAGATCGAGCGAATTTCCGGGAAAAGCTGTTTTATACCCGGAAGAGTCAATATGGGGCTGTATATAGATAGATCGGATGTTTTCCTTATTGATACAGGTTCTGATGATTCTTCGGGCAGGGCCCTTTTCAGGCTTTTAAGCAGAGAAGGCCTGAATTTGTCTGCTATTATTAATACTCATTCCAACGCAGATCACATTGGCGGGAATGCATATATTCAGAAAAAGACAAATTGTGAAATCTGGGGTTCAGCCATCGAAAGTACTATTATATCTTTCCCATGGTTAGAGCCATTACTTTTGTGGTCTGCATTTCCTTTTAAAGATCTTGAATCAAAGTTTTTGAGGGCAGCGCCGTCCAAAGTCAACAGGGTCATTTCTTCTTCAGGGATAATTCCAGGTACAGATATTGAAGTATTCCCACTTCCCGGGCATTTTATTAATATGGTGGGAATACTTACTCCTGATGGTGTGTTTTACATTGCTGACAGCCTATTTTCAGAGGAAATAATTCAAAAATACAAGATGATAGTTACACTGGATGTTGGATCTGCTTACAGAACTCTTTCTTTTCTGCAAAATTCCGATGCTGATTACTTTGTGCCATGTCATGCATCAATTTCGAAAAATATCCAGCATCTTGTAAAGACTAACAGGGATGCGCTTGAATCGATTGGAGAAAAGATAGTCAAACTCTGTATTGAGCCCTCAGGTAGGGAAAAGATACTTGCGGGTCTTTGTCGGATTCTTGATATCAGCCTCAATGCTACCCAGTTTGTTCTTAATTTTGCAACGGTATCTGCTCACATAACCTACCTTTTCGAAAAAGGGTTCATTGAGTATTTTATCGAGGATGGTCAGATGTTTTGGATAAAAAAAGGCTGAAGCTTAAAGCTTCAGCCTTTTTTTATCTGGTCCTGATCAATATGTCCATTCAAAATCAGGTAAGCCCGCTTTTAACATCCTCTGTTTCATATCAGCAGTTATCGTTTCAAGGATCTTCCTTGATCTGCCTTCGCATCTGGTTACAAGGACCGGTTGGGTATTTGATGCTCTTACAAGTCCCCATCCCTGTGGATATATTATCCTTACCCCGTCAATAGTTATGGCATCATGATCCTTAAGGGCATCTGACTTTATCTTTTCTATGACGTCGAACTTTTTATCATCAGGACAGTCTACTCTTATTTCTGCTGTACTATAATATACAGGAACATCAGATAGCATTTCAGATAAAGTTTCCGTTGAGTTTGACAGAATTCTCAAAAGCCTTCCAGACGCATAAAAGGCGTCATCAAAACCATAGAACTCATCTGCAAAGAACATATGTCCTGAAAGTTCTCCTGAAAATAATGAATTCATTTCTTTCATTTTAGCTTTAATAAGCGAGTGCCCGGCCTTGTAATAATATGGTTTCCCACCAAGTTTAAGGATCTCATCCTCAAGGGCCTGTGAGCATTTAACTTCGATAATTGCTACAGCACCAGGATTTGAAGGGAGTATTTCTCTCCAGTAAAGGGCCATTAACATATCACCCCATACTACATTGCCATTTTCATCAACTACTCCCAGCCGGTCTGAATCCCCATCAAAGGCTATACCCAGATCTGCCCCCCTATGCTTAACCTCTTTTATCAGATCTGCCAGGTTCTCCCTTTTTATCGGGTCAGGGTGGTGGTTCGGAAAGTTTCCGTCAGGTTCACAATAAAGTGGAAAAACTTTACATCCAATGTTTTTAAGAAATTCTTGAATATATATTCCAGCTGTTCCATTTCCTGCATCTACTGCTACTTTCAATTTGCGTGGGCCAAGATCTATCTTTGAGGTCAGCATTTCAATATATTCAGAAGAAATGTCCATTGTTGTTACTGTTCCCGGAGTTTCAGCCTCGAAAGATCTGTCCTGCTGGATCATTTGAAGTATCTTCTGGATCTCTTCGCCATAAAGGGTTGTTTTACCGTATGCCAGTTTTAATCCATTCATGTCTTTCGGGTTGTGGCTTCCTGTTATCATTACACCGCCTTCAAGTTCCAGATGAAAGAGAGACCAGTATAAAATTGGTGAAGTTACTGTTCCTATGTCAAAAACATTTATTCCGGCAAAGGTAATACCGGAGATCATGTCTTGCTTGATCCTTTCGGTAGAGAATCTTACATCGCCACCTATAGAGACCTTCGCCACGCCCTTTTCCCTGAGATAGGTACCGAAAGCTTTACCTATCATTGTGACAACTGAACTGTTCAATTCAGTGTCCGCTATGCCTCTTATATCATATTCCCTGAAAATATTTGACGGAACGTTCATGTTTTTCACTCCTTCTGTTTCGTGCATTATGTTAGAATTGCACGGTTATGATAATTCGAGAGGTGACGTATATATGCAGGCAATAATAAGTATAATGCCTATATTTATGATAATGCTCCTGGGCTGGTTTCTCAAGGTGAAAGATATAATGAACAATGACTTTATTTATAAACTTAATTTTATCATTTACTGGGTAGCAATACCGGCATTGCTTTTCAGGATGATGCTTAGATGTGATATAAACAGTATTTCGCAAATGTCTTTGTTTAAATCCCTTTATCTGGCATTTATCTTTACACCATTACTTGCCTGGGGATTGGGAATTATCCGCACAAAGTTAGTTGGTTTCCATGAAGACAGGGTACCTGTATCTGTCCTTTCATCAATAAGAGCTAACAATATATTCATGGGTTTACCTGTTGTAAGTCTTCTGATTGGTGATCCGGGAGTCGAGGCGGTAAGTATTTACCTGGCCGTAGGCATGGTAGGGTACCATGTAATGTCAATAGGAATTGCACAGTTAGCGCAGACGGGGAGACTTTCCATTGAAGGTCTGTTCAGAACATTGGTTAATCTTATGAAAAATCCCATAATTATATCGGTTGTTGCAGGGCTATGCGTCTCTATGGCTGGGTTGTGTAATATACCGCCATTTCTTGATCAGTTTTTGGGCATTCTCGCAAAAACAGCAAGCGGGATGGCTCTGCTTGCAATTGGCGCGTCTTTCAACCACAGTAGACTTTTTAAAGCATTTAAAGAGACCTGGTTTGATGCTTTGTTCAAATTATTTGTATCTCCTTTGGTTATGTGGTGTGCTTTTCTGGTCTGGAGAGTTGATGGAATAATGATGAATACTGTTATCCTTATATGTGCAATGCCTGTTGCTGTAAACACATTCTCGGTAGCACAGGGAATGGAGATGGACAGTTCATATGCGTCTGAAGTAATAACTACAAGCACACTGCTTTCAGTATTATCTATCCCGGTATGGACCTTCATTCTTGGTATAAGTTGAAAATATTATTTTATTGAATTATTTTTATTGATCTGGTATTGTTCTCTTAATTAAATATTGTCTCCGAGCCCTCAGAGCTAAGGATAAATTCTATGTTCAAGGGACGATAGGGTTTTTCTGGAAACAGGAATTCCTCCCGGTACTTGGAAAGGAGAGTTGGCTATCAGTTAAGGATGCCATTTCCATGTATTGGGGATGGCATATTTTTATGAAGCCTGGGGGTCACTGTTTTCTAAGAATCCTGTTAAAAATCCGGGTTGAACTACTTTATTTTGCTGTGATTGTCTGGTGAATATAATATGTACGTAAGCAGAAGTTTCAGAAACAGCTGGTTTTCGGTACTTATGGGGTCGTTTCTTGTAGCCTATATTATAATTCCCCTGGCTGGTTTGTATTTAAGAGTTGATCCCGGTATTGCTTTTGATACTATCATGGACTCAGAGGTTGTCTCTGTTCTATGGAGAAGTATATGGACTGCTGCGGCATCCACTGCTGTAATAGCTTTGTTTGGGACTCCTCTTGCATTCACCCTTGCAAGGCATGACTTCAAGGGAAAATCTTTCCTTGAAGCTTTGATCGATGTTCCTATAATGGTCCCTCATACTGTTGCCGGAATAGCAGTTCTTATGGTGATATCTCCCAAATCAGCAATAGGTTCCTTTCTTGTTTCTTTAGGGCTTCAGCCAGTCAATAGTTCACTTGGTATTGTTTTAGCCTGTATATTTGTGAGTATCCCTTTCTACGTTGATTCTGCAAGAGATGCCTTTTCAGCTGTCTCTCCAAGGATTGAGAATGTAAGTCGTCTTCTTGGGGCATCAATGCCCTATACTTTTTTTAATATTTCTCTTCCGCTTGCAAAAAAGGGAATCTATTCAGGTTTAATAATGAGCTGGGCACGGGCTGTCAGTGAATTTGGAGCAGTGATAATCATTTCTTATCATCCTATGGTAGCACCTACATTGATCTATGACAGGTTTGCCACTTTTGGACTGAAATACTCAACACCCATAGCAGTCCAACTGATCACCATCTGTCTTTTCATGTTCATTATCCTCAGACTGCTGGCTGAGGGAAAGCAGATCAGTTGGAAAAGGGGCAGAAAACGATGATCAGTATTCGGGGACTTTCAATTGATGTACCAGGGTTTAACATTAAAGATCTTGATCTGGATATCCACACAAATGAGTTCTTTATGATAGTCGGGCCAAGTGGAGCTGGTAAAACCCTTATGCTGGAGGCTATAGCAGGTCTTCAGGATATCAGCTCGGGAAACATCTGGGTAGACAGGGAAAATATAACTTCACTTCCGCCTGAAAAAAGGAACATCTCGCTTGTATATCAGGATTATGCTTTATTTCATCATCTTTCAGTGTTGGATAATATAACTTACGGATTGAGATTTAAAACGCAAAAGAATGATCATTATATTGACCACCTCATTTCTATTCTAAAGCTAAAAAAATATCTCGAGAGAAAACCTTCCACTCTATCCGGGGGAGAACAGCAAAGAGTAGCACTTGCAAGAGCTCTTGCAGTAAATCCTGACCTTGTACTCCTTGATGAACCGTTAAGTGCTCTTGATCCTTCATTCAGGGATGAGCTTCATGATTACATGAGAAAACTGCATTCAGAGGGGATAACTTTTGTTATGGTAACGCATGATTTTGGAGAGGTTCTTGCCCTTGGTGACAGGGTTGCCGTTATTCAGGATGGATCGATCCATCAGGTGGGGAAAGTCCAGGAAGTTTTCAGATATCCATCTGATCCAGGTGTGGCAGGCTTCGTAGGAATGAAGAATGTCTTTACCTGTACTGCGTCAAAAAAGAGTCAATTCTGGAGCGAACATCTTTCCTTCATGTCGGCAAGAGAAAATATTTCCCTTGCCGATGCTGCATACATTGGAATAAGGCCAGAGGATATCAGTATTTGCAGGGAGAAGCCAATAGCCGGGCATTTTAATCTATTTCGTGGAACGATAACGTCAATGGTAAGCAGAGGTCTCATATTCGAGATACGTGTTCAACTTGGGGCGGAAAAACTTATTTGTCATATTCCCGGATCAAGAATAATAGATATGAATCTTAAGGTGGGTGACTATGTTAATTTATCCATAAAAAGGGAAGCCGTTCATATCTTTTAGTTTTATAAATCTATCAAATGCGGAGGTGCATAAAATGAACAAAAGAAACTATTTTAAAGCAATGATCGTTGCAATGATGATTTTACTGAGCCCTACCCTGGTAATTGCGTCGGCAGAAAAGGAAATTATCCTTTTCCATGCAGGAAGCCTTAGCAAACCTATGGCTGAGATCGAGACGGCCTTTGAACGACTGCATCCTGATATCGATGTAAAAAGAGAAGCTGGCGGGAGCCGCAAGCTTGCAAGGAAAATTATCGAACTTGATGGAAAATGTGATGTGTATTTTTCAGCAGATTATAATGTAATACAAAATATGCTCCGCCCGGAGTTTGCGGACTGGAATATTATGTTCGCGACAAATGAACTTGTCTTGATGTATGGTCCTGAATCTCTCTATGCTGATGAGATCAACAGTGACAACTGGTATCGGATATTACTGAAAGATGATGTATCATGGGGAAATTCTGAACCTGATCTTGACCCCTGTGGATACAGGGCAATGATGGTTCTTCAGCTTGCTGAAGAGTATTATGGAGAACAGGGACTATACGAAAGATCTTTACAAGATCAAAAGCATTTTACCAGGCCCAAGGCTATAGAGCTTGTTGCCCAGGTTGAGAGCGGAGTTCTTGATTATGCTTTTGAATACAGATCTGTTGCAGTTCAGCATGGTTTTGATTTTGTGGAATTTCCAGCAGAGATAAATCTGAGAGATGTTGAATTTGAGGATTATTACAGCCAGGCTAAAGTTGTAGTTGCAGGGAAAGAACCCGGAACAACTAAAACACTTACAGGAGCACCCATAGTATACGGTTTTACAATCACCAGACAGGCTCCAAACCCTGAACTGGCAATGGAATTTGCGAAATTTGCCATGTCTGAGGAAGGAGGCTTAAAGGTTTTTAAAGAGATGGGGCAGGGTATCGTAGGTCCAGCATCAGCAGGCTCAGAAACTGAAATTCCGGCAGATCTTAAGCCTTTTCTTTCAGAATAGGTTTTATTAATATTTTCCAAGGGACCAGGCTGAAGATTAAATCTTTATATCTCGGGCCTGGTCCCTTGGGTTTATTGATCCGACTCATAGGCAAGGGCATCAAGAAGTGTTTTATAGACTCTTGTTACATGTGAACTCATTAGTTGAGCTGCTTTTTCCGGGTTTCGGGAGATTAAAGAATCATATAATCCCTGATGTTCTTTCAGGAATATCTCTTTATCGTCCAGTAGGGTATAAATTCTCTGGTGAGTTGCCATTATAAGGTTAAATGTCATTTTTATAATGTTTACAAAAACAAAGTTATGAGCTGCTTCGGCAAGTAACAGGTGAAAGGAATAATCGCATTCGGCTCTGTGTTGCAGTGATTCCACATCTTCTGCAGTTGTATTGAGTAACCGTCTGATCCTTGCCATATCTCCTGGTGAAGCATGTTTGGCTGCCTCAGAAGCTATAAGAGGTTCAATTATCTTTCGTGCTTCAACCAGTTCTAATATTGCTTCATCCTCAAGCTGGACATTTGATGTAAAACAATCTGTCTTCCTTGCTTTTCTTACGAAACGTCCCTTTCCAGGAATGCTTTCTATCAGCCCCAGAGATTCAAGAACTTTAAAGGCTTCTCGTAAAGAACTTCTGCTAACCCCGAATTCTTCTATCAATTGACGTTCGGGGGGAATGGGATCTCCCTGGTTAAGGTCACCGTTTGAAATCAGAACTTTTATTTTTTCTACTACAAGTTCATATATCTTTGCAGGTTTATTGATTGTTTCTGTCATAAACTTTTCCTCCTTAACATAATATTATAACTGCCTGAAATAGTACGATTGTAACTATGCCCGGATTAGACTACAAAAAGTATTTAGATTGACACTTAGATTTCTCTATGTTAGTATTACATGCGTCTTATGTAGCGTATATGAAGCGAAAGAGAGGTGTTTCATAACTGTCTGATAAACAGACTACTAAAAAGGAAAAGAAAGAACTTCTTCAAAAGGTCGAGAATGTTCTTTCAGATCTTCATGAAACGGGAGAAAAAATTGACTTTAAGATCATATCTCAAAGACTTGGAGTTGCCCGTTCCACTCTTTATCGAAATCCACTGGTTCGTCAAAAGGTAATAGCAGCCCGCGAGGATCAACAGGTACCATCCAATATTTTAACAAAATTACAGCAATATCATATAGAGTTGGAAGAACGTATTTTCAATCTTGAAGAGAAAGTAAAAAAACTTGAAAACAGATTGAAATGATCGCAAGTTTATATTATATTGCGAGCCCTTGTGATATTTGGTGGTATGTTTTTAATCATTTCCAGATTATTTTCAGATAGAATATGTTAGTCAGTTGATTTACATGCTTTAACTCCATGAGAACTTTCGTGTTGAAGTTAGAGTGCAAGTCTTATTGTAAATTTTAATCAGGGTCGATATGACAAACCCAAAATTAGTTATCAAAAAGGAGTTTAATATGAAATCAGGTAATTTTATGAAATTTAAAAAAATGTTGATAGTTGTTTCTTTGTTAGGTTTAATCCTTATTCCTGTTTCTACATCTCATGCCTCATCCATAACCATGGTTGATTTCAGCTGGGAGAGTGTGCAGGTTCAGAACCGTATCGCAGGTTTTATTCTTGAAAATGCTTACGATATGGAACCTGAATACCTTTTTGCTGAATCGATGCCGGGTCTTCTTGGACTCGAAAGAGGAGATATTGATGTAATAATGGAATGCTGGATTGAAAACTTCCATGACTGGTGGACCAAGGTAGGTAATACCGATATTATCCATAATTCTGGAAAGGTCTTTGAAGATGCACCTCAAGGCTGGTATGTACCTGACTATGTGATCAAGGGTGATAAATCAAGAGGTATTAAACCTTTTGCTCCTGATCTCAAGAGTGTTTTTGATCTGAAGAAATACTGGAAGTTGTTTGAAGAGAAGAATGAACCAGGGAAAGGAAGACTTTACAATGGGCCATCAGGATGGGTTGCTCATACAATTAATAAAGAGAAGATCAAGGCATATGGTCTGGATGAAGTCATGGAGTCCTTTAATCCTGGATCCCAGGCATCCCTTGCTGCAGCCATATCGGCAGCTTACGAAAAAGGTGAGCCAATTCTTGCTTATGGCTGGGAACCAACTACTATTATGGGGATGTACGATATGATACTTCTTGAAGAACCTCCTTATGATGAAGAAGTCTGGGAAGAAAATTACGGTTGTGGAACAAAAGAGCTCATATGCTATGTAGTTCTTAACGGTGAATTTTCAAGGGAATACTCTGAAGTAACAGGATTCTTTGATAGATATATGACAACCATTGCGCAGATGAACAAGTCCCTTGCATATATGAAAACCAACGATGTTGGTCCTGAAGAAGCCGCCATCTGGTACCTCAATGAGTATCCTGAAGTCTGGAAAGATTGGGTTGCTGATGAAAGCAGAATTCTAGAAATAGAAAGTGTATTGGAGGCCAAATAGGTATTATGACATTAGACCTACCCGCAATTGAAATAAAAGAACTGTGGAAAGTATATGCAAAAAATGATCAGGATATTGATGTTGAAAACGAAGATCTAATAACTGAACTCGACGAATCAGATGAGTCTGTAGTCGCAGTCAGGAATCTTTCCCTGACTGTGGACCCGGGTAATGTTTTTGTTGTAATGGGGCTTTCTGGAAGTGGGAAATCTACACTTATCAGATGTATCGTAAGGCTTATTCAACCTACCTCAGGAAAGATCAATATTTACGGTGAAGATGTAGCTTCCATGGATAGAAAAGCTCTGACTGAGTTCAGAAGGAATAAAATAGCCATGGTTTTCCAGCATTATGGACTTCTACCACATCGTACGGTACTTGAAAATGTTTCTTTCGGTCTAAAGATAAAGGGTATAAAGGAAACTGAAGCAATTGAGAGGTCTGAAGTAGCTGTGGAAAGGGTTGGTCTAAAGGGATGGGAAAATTACTATCCTTCTTCTTTGAGTGGAGGGATGAGACAGCGAGTTGGTATAGCAAGAGCTGTAGTAATGGATTCTCCTATCCTTCTGATGGATGAACCCTTCAGTGGACTCGATCCTCTGATAAGACGTGAAATGCAGGATGAACTTATCAGGCTTCAGGAAGAACTTCACAAAACAATATTCTTTATCACACATGATCTTGATGAGGCTATGAGGTTGGGTGACCGGATGGCTGTAATGAAAAACGGGAATATTGTTCAGCAGGGGGCGCCTTCGGAAATACTTGCTAATCCTGCAGATGAATATGTCTCCCGGTTTGTCCAGGATATAAGAAAGCGGGTTGAGATGGCTGATACAAAAGCGAAAAATGAATCATTTAGCGAGAAAGAAAACGAAAAGCTAAAGCAGGAAAGGAAGATTAAAGATGTTTCCTGAGTCTCTGGAATTCCACGTAGCAGGTTATGTCAATGATTTTATCGATTGGCTGCTTCATACTTATGCTCCTACATTTGACAGCATATCCAGCGGCATTTCGTTCTTTCTGAATATTGTATATTCGACCATTTCAGCGCTCCCATGGTGGGGTTACATTCTTTTGATAGCCTGTCTGGGGTGGATGGTCTCCAGAAAGGTAATTCCAACAATCATTCTTGCATTGATGCCGATGATAATTGGTGCTTTCGGTTTATGGGAACTGGCAATTGATACACTTGCTGTAATTATTACCGCGGTTTTTCTGTCTCTTCTTATCGGCATACCCATCGGTATTCTTATGGCAGAGGTTGACAGGGTAAGGGCTTTCATGAAACCCCTGCTGGACGGAATGCAGACGATGCCCAGTTTTGTCTATCTAATACCAGCCATGATGCTTTTTGGACTTGGTAAGGTGCCTGCAGTTATTGCTACACTAATATATTCAATGCCACCAGTCATAAGGCTTACTAATCTTGGGATCAGGCATGTCCCAAAAGCTACTCAGGAGGCTGCCCTTGCCTATGGATGTACAAAATGGCAGTTGTTGAAAGAAGTTAGAGTACCTCTCGCCATGCCAAGTATAATGGCTGGTGTTAACCAGACTACAATGATGGCTCTTGCTATGGTTGTAATATGTTCAATGATAGGTGCAAGAGGACTTGGTCAGGAAGTACTTCTCTCAATAAACAGGATCGATGTTGGTCATGGTTTTGAATCAGGTTTCAGCATAGTTATACTGGCTATTGTTATTGACAGAATAACTCAGGGGTTTGCAAAACGATGGGATCCAAACAGAAGGTAATAGCCAATTTTATGCCCCTCACCCGATCTACTTGGGTGGGGGCTTTTTTAATATCCCTGTTTATTGTATAAGTACTTTGAGAGATAAATTCTTTTTCAAATGTAAGGGAGGTATTCGATGAGTTTTACGTTGAAACTTTCATCGGGGAAAATGCTGAATTTCATAGAACCCATCTCAGGAAGGGTCTTACTTGAAAAATACAGATATACCAATAAGGATAATATAGTGGCATGGAGAGTGAATAATTATCTCAGACCCTTAAACTGGCTTGTTGATTATGACTGCAGTATCGAATTCATTGATACTAGTACTTTTGAGGGTATGGAAGTTTACAGAAGAACCCTGAGCTTTCTTCTTGTATTGGCTTGCAGAGAAGCCCTGGGAAAGGATATTGTGATAAGGCATTCAATAAGTGATGCATATTACTGGGAATTTGATTATAGTGAGATATCTCCTGATGATATTGCATCAATAAACTTGTTTCTTGACAAGATGGTTGAAGCAGATATTCCTATCGAAAGAGAAGTTCTACCTCTTGATAAAGCAATGAGAATAATGGAAGAACAAGGTAGCAGAGAATGTGCAAATCTTTTCCTATGGAGCTCAGTGGATCCGGTGGAACTTTACAAGTGTAAAAATACCTATGGTTTTTATTATGCACCACTCGCTCCTTCCACGGGGTATCTGAAAGTTTATCAGATCAAGAAATTTGATCGTGGTCTGGTACTTCAATTCCCTACGGTTAATTCACCCCATAGGGTTCCCTCTTTTTCTGGTTCAAAAAAACTTTCCGGGGTTTTTCTTGAGTATGGCCAATGGCTTCAAACGCTTGGATTAACAACTATGGATAGCTTGCATTCGAGAGTTGTAGAGGGGAAAGCACTTGAACTTGTGTTGGTATCTGAAGCTCTTCATGCTCAAAGATTAAGTCGAATTGCACAGGAGTTCTCTTTAAGGGATATGAAACTCATATGTATTGCGGGTCCATCGGGTTCAGGAAAGACAACCCTTGCTCAACGCCTGAAAGTACAACTTCAGGTTTCGGGAAAATATCCGGTAGTAATTTCTCTTGATGATTTTTTTCTTGACCGGAAAGATACTCCTCTTGATGAAGCTGGTAATTATGATTTTGATACACTCGATGCAATTGATCTTGAGCTGTTAAACCATGTACTTTACAGGCTTATAAATGGTGAAAAGGTTAATCTGCCCGTTTTTGACTTTGTCGAAGGTAAAAAGAAAGCAGGGAAAGATATTCAACTTGACGGTGATAACGTTCTTATCCTTGAAGGTATTCACGGGTTGAATGAAAAAGTTTCAGCAGGGATACCAAGGGCTGAGAAATTCAAGATATTTGTATCTCCGCTAACAGGGATCTCTCTCGACAGGCATAACAGAACAAGTACTACAGATAACAGATTATTTCGAAGGCTCGTAAGAGATCATAGGACGCGTGGTCATTCTGCGGAGAATACTCTGATACAATGGCCTTCTGTTATAAGAGGTTCAATGAAATATGTCTTTCCTTTTCAGGATGAGGCGGACGTAATGTTTAACTCATCCCTTCCTTATGAGCTCGCAGTTTTGAAAAGTTACGTGGAACCTGTTTTACATACAGTTCCTCGAAATTCAAAAGTCCACGGAGAAGCCCGTAGATTACTCTCAATGTTGCGTTTTATACCAATAATTCCATCTGAAAATATTCCAAACAATTCCATACTAAGAGAATTTACAGGAGGAAGCTGTTTTGAAAATTAAGAGTCGATCCATTGGATTTACTTTCCTGATGTCATTGTTTGTCTATGTTGCACTGGTTATATTTATTGTTCCTCCCGTTCACACAAGTGAACTCTTAGATATTGTCAGGGAAAATAGAGCAGAACTCGAAAAATCTATGCCTGGAATTCAGGTGTTAAGCATCAGCTATAATAGTGAATATTCTCCATCAAAGCTTTCAAATATTGTCTGGATATGTTTTAAGAATCAACATCTTTTCACTGGTTTTGATAAAAGTGTCAGTACAATATTTCATGTTTCATCATGCGCTACAGGTAAAAATCCAGGACAGAAGCAAAAAGAAGGGGATATGAGAACTCCGGAAGGCAACTTTACAGTTCAGCAGATACAGGATGCATCATGGTGGAAGCCCTATACGGATAGTCAAACGGGAGACACAACTGGTTATGGTCCCTATTTTATCAGGATAAAGACGCCAGGATGGCGGGGAATTGGTATTCACGGGACTGATGATGATCATTTAGATGAAATAGGTACAAATGCAAGTCATGGTTGTATAAGGTTAAAGAATGACTCTTTGATCCAGGTTAAGAATATGGCTGAAGTTGGTCAGCAAATAATAATTCTGCAGTAGTGCCGTAATAGGGAGGTTCATGGTTTGAGAGTCACAATGTCTGATGTAGCTAACTATGCTGGAGTAAATAAGGCAACTGTAAGCAGAGCACTGAAAGGTGATTCCAGGATATCAGCAGCGACAAGGGAAAAAGTGTGGGACGCTGCAAAATCTCTGGGGTACGAACCTGATGCAGGGGCAAGAGGTCTTTCAAGTCATTATACAGGAATGGCCGGAATAGTATTTACAAAATTGGGTGAGACCTGGACGGGGGCATTTCTGGAAGGACTTGAGAGGGTCCTGTTCAGGCAGGGTATTGATATTTTAGTTAAAAGTACCGGGGGCAATCGTGAGCAGAGATCTAATGTTCTGCGAAGTTTAAGGTCCCGCAGGGTAGATGGTATTATCTGGGTGGATAAGGAATATCCTGGCAGGAATGACAGTTTAATCCCAGTTGTGTCAGTAGGCCCGGGGAGAGAAGGACTTTTTTCAATATCGCCTGATCTTCAAAATGTTTCAGAAATGATCGAGAAAAGTGGCCCTGATCGAAAATGGCTTTTTTCTGTGCCTGGAAATGGTTTCTTTCACAGTGTTATTGAAAGGCTTAAAACTGTTGAGGGCATTTCGGGTAACATGATCTCGATAATTGACCATTTGCCGGGGGCAGCTGAATCTGAAGGTACAAATACTGTAGTTTGTGGTTTCAGAAACAAGATTGTCCCAGGTGTAAGTTATGTTATGGATTTTCACTTTTTTGAAATTGGTTCCATTGCCGGACGCTTATTCTTGAATGCAGTAAGATCAAAGGGAGTAAGACCGGCAACCGTTCTTGTAAAACCAACAATTTTACCTCCAGAATAAAAATCAGTGCTTTTTAAATCATGGATTATCGCGGTCTTCATAATAAACTATAGTACACATACAGATTTAGAAGTGAATAATAGTTGACAACACTGTAAGGTTATGTTATAAACATACTGCAAGTTATTGGAGAAAAGAATTTCATTGATATCATTGATCTTGAACAGGAGGATTTGCTCATGTGGATAAAAGATATAAAGGGGAACTGGTTAATGACCAGTATGGAGGCGCTCGAAGTAAATGACTTTTCCTCAAGTTCCCTTAGCCAGGGAAAAAGTATAATTTCTTCACAAAAAATAGAACCTTCTGTTCCCAAAGCTTATTCGATTTATATGCTTTATAAAAAATCTCTCGTTGAAGCAATTTAGTATCCCAATTCCCCCATTTTTATAATATAATTCTGCAGGGTCATCTTTCTGGATGACCTTTTTGTTGTGAAAAAGCCGTTTTCAGAACAATATGTAAATGGTATAATCATATCTTATGGCGTTCTTTTGATAACTATTATCACTTGAAGCGTCAGGCGATATTCCTAAGGAGGTAAATTTTATGTTTACTGCAATTCCATCAGAGGGCATGGAAACTTCAGCATTAATGGCTGCGAGGTTTGCCAGAGCCCCCTATTTTCTTGTTTTTGATGAGAATGGTAATATTACAGACTGTATTGCAAATGATTCAGTCAGGCTTGCTCACGGAGCTGGAGGTAATGCAGTTAAGGTTCTTTCGGAAAAAGATATCGATGCTGTGATAGTTCCCCAGGTAGGTCCGAATGCAGCGGTTGCCCTTAAAATGGCTCAAATACGGGTTTATGAAACTTCAACTGATACTGTTGAGATAATAATCCAGAAATATATTAAGGGTGATCTTAAGGAATTAAGCTTATAGTCAGGAGGAAGTATTATGGAAAATCAGAAATCACAGGCAGCACCTTGCCAATCCCAAATACTGAAAAGTAAAAAAGAAGGGATCAAAAAAGTAATTGCAGTTGGTAGTGGAAAGGGCGGGGTAGGCAAGAGTTCCATTGCATCACTTCTTGCAGTTGCGCTTGCAAAAGATGGGAATAAAGTCGGGATCCTTGATGCTGATATAACAGGACCTTCCATTCCTAAACTTATGGGAGTTAGTGGCAAGTTATATGGAAACGAAACGGGAATAGTTCCGATAAAGACAAAAGAACTGGGAATAAAGATCATGTCCGTCAATCTGCTTCTGGATGATCCATCAAAGCCAGTAGTATGGAGAGGTCCTTTAATCGGTGGTGTTATAAAACAGTTCTGGGAAGAGGTTGATTGGGGAGAACTCGATTATCTGGTTATTGATCTACCACCAGGAACAGCAGACGCCCCTCTTACAGTAATGCAGACCATTTCCCTTGACGGTTTCCTCCTTGTAACATCACCACAGGAATTATCGGTTCTTGTGGTTGAAAAGGCAGCTAATATGACTGGTATGCTCGATGTACCACTGCTTGGAGTTATCGAAAATATGAGTTTTGCAGTTTGTCCACACTGTGGTGAATCATTCAATATATTCGGTCCCAGCCATGTTGAGGATATAGAGCAGAAATTCAATACGCCTGTAATAGGACAGGTACCAATAGATCCGGAAATAGCCAGATTGGGTGATGCAGGCGAGCTTGAGCATTACGAAAACAGTGATCTGTATTCCAGATTAACAAAAGAGTTGAAAGTTTCAATCAGTGAAAAGAAATTGTAAAAGATAGAGAATGCTACAGTCGTGGGACTGCCTTAAGATTCTCCGCAGTTCCACGACTGTATTTTACATATCCATTTTTATTCCCTTGCAGACATCAAGAACTTTTCTCCATATTGATTCAATTTCGGGTTTCATCTCAAGTAATGGTATTTCTGTTCTGGCGACAGAATCAATAATTTCCTTTCTGAAGGGGATTTCCCCGAGAAGATCCCAGCCTTTTATTCTGCATTCATCCTCAATTTCAAGTTTATGCTGTTCGGAAAGATCTGCTTTGTTTATTATGACGGCTACAGGCACATTTAGTGAATCACACAATTCTCCGAGTCGTATCAGATCATGTTTACCTGACATCGTTGGTTCAGTAACTACAACAGCGAGGTCTGATCCAGTCAGTGAAGATATGGTGGGACATGCGATACCTGGAGGTCCATCTACAATGATAAGTTCCTTCAAAAGTTCTCTTGCTGTTTTCAGTGCCCTGTCTCGTAGTATTTGAACAAGAAGTCCTGAATTTTCACCACCAGGATTCAATTGGGCGTGCCAGAAGGGACCATGTTCAGTACGGCTGAAATAGTATTCTCCCTGTTTAAAGTGTTTCATAGTTATGGCATCTGTGGGACATATAAGTTCGCATCCACCGCAGCCTTCACAAAAAGTAAGGTTTACGTGTGCTTTACCTTCTGTGATATTTACAGCGTCAAATCTACAAAAATTAAGGCATTTTCCGCACCCATCACATTTTAAAGGGTCTACCTCAGCCATTTCCATCCCAAGAAAATCAATCGTTTTTTCTGTTAATGGATGCATCAGGATCCAGAGGTCAGGAGCATCTACATCGGTATCACAAAAAACAGCATTCTCTGATGCCAGGGAACAAAAAGATGAGGTAACCGTTGTCTTGCCGGTACCACCTTTCCCGCTTACTATGACGATCTCTAAGGGTTTCATAAGGCTAACTCCTTTTCAAGGTAGGTCCATATTGATCTGGTGCCCTTCTGCCAGTCTTCATCAATGAAGTAGGGACTTATACCTTTGGCATAAGACTCTGCAACTTTCCTTGAAAATGGGAAACGGGCAAGTATAGGGGAATTATATTTCCGGGAAAGTGATTCAATATCTGTTTCAGCAATATCAGATCGGTTAATTACTATACCCGTTGGTACCGAAAGGTTTTGACACATCTGCAAAGTAAGTGAAAGGTCGGCGGCACCAAAAGGTGTAGGTTCTGTAACGAGCAAAGCAAAATCAGCTTTTTGAACAGTTGCAACGACCGGGCATGATGTTCCCGGGGGAGAATCGATGACAAGAATATTGCCCATAGATTCTGCAGATTCTATAGTTTGTTCTATTACTGGGATCGTATTGATCATTCCGACATTGATACTTCCCTCGAGTAAACTTGTAAAATCAGATACACCTTTCCTTATCTGGCCTATGATGTGTGGAACTTCATTTATTGCTGCTGTTGGACAAACCATATTACAGACTCCGCAATGATGGCAGAGTTTCGGGTTAAGAAAAGGTCTTCCATGTCCTATATCTGTTATGGCACCGTATCGGCAGTAAGTACTGCATTTAGAACAGCTGATGCATTTATCATCGTCAATGTCAGGTATTGGGACAGTAACTTTTTTCATCAATTCTGTTTCCATGCCTAAAAGTATGGCAAGATTTGGTTCTTCTACATCAGCATCAACTGCAATTACATTAGATGAAGCTATAATGGAGGATGCAACACAACTTTTACCTGTTCCACCTTTACCGCTTGCAATTGCGATCTTGATAGTATTTTTATTCATCGGTATGGTGACAAGCTCCTGAAGAACTTTTGAGTGTCCCCGCCATATAATTGGATATTGTTTCCTCGATCTCTCCGGATTCAACAATAAGCGTTTTTATTCCATACTGACTAAAGTGCTGTTGAGCTCTGGGTCCCATACCTCCTGCAACTACAAGATCGACTTTCTGTTCGCTCATCCACAGAGGTAAAGCTCCGGGAGAATGGCCTGGATTGGGTTCTTTCTCAGTGCTGACTATGTGTCCGTCCTCTATTGTTATCATGGTGAAATATTCCGCGTGTCCAAAATGTGGACAAACCTGCGTTCCCTTTGTTGCAATGCTGATCTTCATCCTTGAATACCTCCTGTGTTATAGTCAGGTTCGACTGTTTGAGCAGTACATTCCTGTATTAAAAAAGGGGGAGAGCAAGCCCTCCCCCAGTAACTGAGCCTTTTCTATTCCTTTTCTTTGGAAAGAGAATCCAGTCGTGCTTTTATTTCTTCCATATTATCCTCAAGGTATTTCAGCTGTTCCTCGAGATATGCCTTTTCGTCCTGTCTGGAAGTCTCCGGAGTGGTATAAGGATCAGAATAACCATATGGAGCGTTTTGATATGCTCCCTGCCAGTATCCAGCCATAGATGATCTCCACCCAAATCCCCTTCCAAAACCGTATCCGCCAAAAGCTCTAAATCTTCCTGCTCCACAGGGGCCTAAACCTCTTCCGCTTCCAGGTCCGCGTCCCCAGGGTCCTGTTCCATTAAAACCGGGCATAAATTAAACGCCTCCTTCTGCATCTAATGATACTTGTTATCAATAAGATTATAATATAGAAAATTGTCTTGTCAAGTGGAGTAGTTGCCATCAAAATCCTTTCAGGGTTTCTGGCATCTCCTGCCTCTGCCCCTTCTTGCCTGTCTGCCCTGGCCAGGTTCGAAATTACCGGAAACACATTTATTTCTGCAGGCTATATATATATCATCAGGAGATTGAGTTTTACTGATATCCTTTTGGCAATCTTCACATATTCCGCAAATCTCGAAGGTCTGGGGAAGAATAGTAAAGTTTTCTTCCTGAGCCCATTCTCCAAGGATCTTCTTTTTTTCGTCGCTTACTCTGGTATGAATAACCTTTCCGCAGCAGCGACAGTAAAAATGCAGGTGGATCTTTTCGTCTGAAATTTCATATCTCCTGAATCCTTCCTCTCTGTTTGAAAGGTTTAGGATATCCATCTGGTTCAACAATTCCACAGTTCTGTAAACTGTCGCTATACCTATAGAAGGGTCTTCTTTCTGGACCATTTCAAGAAGTTCCTGAGCGTTTGGATGTTCTCCAATATTTTCAAGAAGTGTTCGAATGATCATCTTTCTCTGATTTGTCAGCCGGAAGCCGGCATTTTTAAGTGTTTCAAGATATTTTTCAACTTCTGGATTTATATTGTTTAATGACATGTAATCACTCCTATATTTCAATTTTTTTCCCCGAAGGAGCCCATTCTATGTTATCAAGGTAATCTGAAAGTGTAAAAGCTGAATTAATGCCAGTACAATGATTGGGGAACCATTTCTCGACCTTGAATCTGTCGCGCATCTGAGCTGCGCATTTTCTGACAAATTCATCTGGTTGCGATTTGAAATGCATACCTCCAATTACAGAGTAAAAAGAGTCGGTTCCTGTTAAACTCGAAATGTATTTCATTATATTAACTATACCGGCATGAGCACAACCTGACAAAATACTGTATCCGAACCTTCCTTTTACAAGCAGGGAAATGTCATCCTCCATTGGGTCTGAAACTATTTCTTTATTATCATCCAGAACTACAAGTCCATTGTCAACAGGAACAAAATCAGGATCTCTGTTTTCAGAAGGAACTGGTATGGCCCATACTCCTTCAAGTATTTCAGTGACATCTTCAATTGGTTTAAAATTCATAATATTCCTCGATAAAGATGTACCGTTATATTTTATCTCTCCCAGTCTATTTGAGTAGCGTTGCTTATCAAACAATTCATGAGCCCAGACAGGAACACGGCTGTTTCTGAGGAGAAACTGGTTCAGTCCCCATGTATGGTCATAATGTCCATGGCTTAATATTATATGATCGATAGACTTCACAGGAATGCTTAGTTCATTCATGTTATGCAAAAGGGACCATCCCATACCAGTGTCGAAAAGGATACGTCCCCTGGGGGTCTCAAGACAGGAACTAAGGCCATGTTCACCTCTCAGCCTTGGGTTACCGCAATGATCGTCAACTATCACAGTAAGGTTCATCAGCTGCACCTCTTCATAAATTATCTATTTTAATACTATATCTTTATTTGATGGGTATTTAATTGTATAACTGACTTCAACGATCTTTCTTTCACCAGGGGCCATATTAAACTCCCAAGATAAAAGATTCTTCTTGGATATTTCAACAGGCTCAGGATCAATTTCAATATTTTCTATCTGAATATCATCTCTTGCTGAAACAGGTATTCTATCTTTCAAAATCAGGTCGATGGAATCCTCAAGTCCATTAAAGATCTCTATTATGTAACCACGCTTCATTCTACCCTTACCTGTCCAGTTCGTTTCTTCCTTTGTAATATAATTATCTTTGGTTATCGGAATAAGAGGAGTTTTCCCGAAAGGAATTTCGAAGTTATCTCCTCTGACATAGCCTTTAATTCGGGTAGATCCTCCAGGTTTACCATCTACAAACAGGTTTACACTGGCCGGGATTAAAGGTGTTTCAAGGTTTGTTATTTCTGCAGTGACCCATGGCTCTCCTGAAATAGCTGGTATGGCGACAATTGAAACATCTGTTATCTGTTTGTCACTGCCGAGGTATAGATTTACAGGCATTCCGGTTCCGGGAATTGATCCTCGAGATTGAATGGAAAGATCCGTAACATCCTCCAATAGCTGAATTTCTTTTGCAACGGGTATTGTCCTGTTAGATTTTAAAGTAGATAGATCGCTCGAAAAGCCGGATCTTTCGATCTCATTTAAAAAGTCAACTACCTGGGGTCTCAATTGCGGGAAGGTAAGGTTCGTACGGTGGTTGACAGTATGGAAAGTTAATCTTCCCTGGAAGTCAATACCTGTTCTTTGAAAAACCCTTGCCTGAAGTTCGATTAGAATATTTCCTGAAATACTGTTCAGGTTCATTTCATATTCAGGTTTCCAGCCTGCATTGGATGTCCAGGCCTGAAGGTAAAGATCACCTTTCCCCGCGCTGTTTATCGAAACATGAAAGTATTTCTCATTATCAGGTGGTTCCATGGAATTATATTTACTTTGAAGTACTTCTATCCTGTTACGATTTTTTTTGAGCTGTTCCTGTTTTTGAAGTAAAAGTTTCTCACTGTCGATACGTTTTTTCTGCAATCTGTCAATAAAGGATTCAAATTCACCATCAGCAATATTGGAAGGAGACAATTCCTGAAGGTATTGTATTGATTGTTCGAGTCCCTGTATTTCAGCGGTTAGAGATCGATTATCATTGATGATCTGTGATATGCTTGAGTCCAGATCTTTAAGAGAGGGTGGTATCCAGTCTATCACAGTTTTTTCCTGGATTTCGAAATTCGTGATCTCGATGTCACCTGAAGAGATATAGCGGATAGATCCTTTGTCAAAAGTACCGGGAATGTTGATATCATAAGGACCTAATGAACCAATTCTGAACTTTACCATTGCTCCATCCGGAAATATTTCTATAGAATCAGTTTTCATCCCCTGTGTTTCAAATGCAAATATCGGGTTAATCAGAAAAAAAATGAAAAACAAGGTAGATACTAACACCCTTTTAATCATAATTCCCACCCCTTTTCTTTCATTAGATCATTGATCTTTGATATTATTAAAAAACAAACGGATAATACCACAACCATATATAATATTATAATATACCAGTTTGATTAACATAATGTTCTCTGTTATGCTCGTTCAGGTTTTAAAGAACAGTCGCAGAAGCAGCGATCCAGACGACTGTTCAATTTTGTATTTCCGGGAGTGATCGAAATGCTTAAATGTGGAATAGTCGGGTTGCCACTTTCGGGGAAATCAACTATTTTCAACGTTATTACAAAAGCTGGTGCCGAGGTCAAAGCTTATGCCAGTGGGAAAACGGAACCTAACAGAGCGGTTGTAGCTGTTCCTGATAAAAGATTTGATTACCTCGTGGACCTTTTTAAGCCAAAGAAGGAAACGCCTGCTACAGTGGAGTTTGTTGATCTTGCCGGATTATCGCGTGATGCCAGTAAAGGTGCAGGTCTTGGGAACGCATTTCTTTCATTTGTTGGTGAATCTGAAGCTCTTGTGCATGTTGTAAGGTGTTTTGAGAATTCTGATGTACCACATCCCGAGATAAATGTTGATCCTCTTCGTGATATTGATATAGTTGAGACTGAACTGATCCTTAGAGATCTTTCAGTGATAGAAAACCGGCTTTCAAGACTTGCTGAAAAGAAGAAGTTAACAAAGGACGAGGAAGATGAAAAGAAGATGCTTGAGAGGTGTCAGGAGCATCTTATGGAAGAACGACCTCTCAGGGACCTTGGACTTGATCCTGAAAAAAGAAGAATGCTCAGCAGTTTTGCTTTTCTTACTTTGAAACCCGAACTTATTGTTCTCAATCTTGATGAAAATCAGACTGATGAACGATCTGTTCCAGGGTTGGAAAAGATCAGGGAAATGGCTGTTTCAAGTCAGACGCCGCTTGTAAAGGTATTTGGAAGTCTGGAAATGGAAATGGCGGATCTTGATCCTTCAGAACAGCAGGAATTCATGGAAGATCTTGGGATTATGGAACCTGGAAGAGAACGACTCATTGCTGAAGCATATAATTTACTGGGACTGATATCATTCTTCACAACGGGAAAAGATGAAGTAAAGGCGTGGACACTTAAAAAAGGCAGTACTTCGGTTGACGCGGCGGGAACGATTCATACGGATCTTGCCAGAGGATTTATAAGGGCTCAGGTTGTTCATTATGATGATTTCAAAGAATGTAATAATTCTTTTGCTCTTTGTAGAGAAGCTGGAAAACTGAAACTCGAAGGTAAAGATTATATTGTTCAGGATGGAGATCTTATAGAAATAAGATTCAATATATGATCTTAAGTAAATTGCAGGTTTAGAGCCTTAAGTACAAAATTTATAGGTAAAAAAGGAGCAGAAAAATAATGAATAATCAGGCACAGGTCAGTCTTGAAGAAATAATGAGTATGTTAATGTCCAGGATGGAAGCCTTAACTGTTAACCAGGAGAATATGAAAAGCAGGTATAACATTCTTGGCAGAGTCCTTTATAAAAAAGGCCTTATAAATGATGAGGATATCATGGATTCCATAAGGGAAGAACACAGGGTCCTGAAGGAACTTGGAATGATAGAGGAAATACCGGATGATGAAATACTCCAGCCTCTTGCCGACAGCATTCTCCAATGGATAAAGGGTGATGTTGATTCTATTAAGAAGAGTATTAAAGATTATGAGGATAAAGTAAAGGCGGCACAAAAGGCTGAACAGTCCAAGATCGATGTAGCATCTGCTGCAGATCTTGAGAGACTCAATCAAATGAGTGGGAAATCATCAAAGGGACAGGGTAAAATAATTCTTTAGACTTTTTGTGCGTTTTAAAATTTCTGTTCCATGCCAGGTTCGAGTTCGAGATTCCTGTTTGAAGATCTTGAGCCTTGCCTGCCGGAGAAGAAAATGATAGTATCTTATGCGCGAAATCAAGGTCGAACGTAGATCCTTCATTTTAACGTTACAGGTAATGCAGGCCGGACTGGCGGAAGTGGTAGACGCACGGGATTCAAAATCCCGCGCCCGCGAGGGCGTATCGGTTCGAGTCCGATGTCCGGCACCAATATGCAGTTTTAAACGATCCTCACGGCCAGTTCGATGAGGATCTTTTTTTCAACCTATTCAATGAAAAAATACCGGACGTAAGTATCCGGAACTTCTTCCTTTTAATATTCATTGACAACCTTCCTTAAAGCCAAAACTGCAAATATTTCTGAATTAACTCACGATAATATCCAGATCTTTATTACCAACCTTGTCACTGGCCAGTGACAGTGGCATAATTCATTAGTTACATTTTGAGGAGGTAAGCGAATGAATTGTAAGAGTGCTGAAATTTCCGCAATATCCTTTTATTTACCTGATGAAATTATTAATAATCAACAACTTGTTGATGAATTTGGGACTTGGAAGCCTGAAAAGATATTTCATAAGACGGGTATTAATGAGAGAAGAGTGGCCAAAAAAGAGCTTGTCTCCGATATGGCTGTAGCAGCAGCAGAAAATCTTTTTGAAGAGTATGATCTTGACAGAAAAGAAGTCGATTTTCTGATACTTTGTACAGAGACTCCTGATTTTATAATGCCGGCTACAGCGTGTATTGTTCATGACAGGCTGGGATTGAGCAAACATACAGGAGCTTTTGATTATAATCTTGGGTGTTCCGGATATATCTATGGTCTGGCCATGGCTAAATCAATGGTCGTTTCAGGGATCGCTTCAAAAGTGCTTTTGCTCACTGCAGATGTTTTGACACGATTTATCAATCCTATGGATAAAAGTACACGAACTATTTTTGGAGATGCAGCGACTGCGACTGTTGTAAGTGAGAGTAGTAAGAGTTATGGAATAGGCAAATTTGTTTTTGGTACTGATGGTAGCGGTTCAGGTGATCTGACCATCCCTGCCGGTGGTATGGCAATACCCAAAACTCAGGAAACCGGTCACGAAAGGAAAAACAGGTTCGGGAATGTTAGAACAGAGGAAAACTTTTATATGAACGGGCCGGAGGTTTTAAAGTTTTCCCTGAGAGAAGTCCCTCCTGTTGTGAAAAATGTTCTTGAGGAAAATGATCTATCAATTCCCATGGCTGATCTTTTTATATTTCACCAGGCAACAAAACTCGTTTTAGAACATATTCGTGACATACTTGAGATACCGGGTGAAAAATTTTTTATGAATATGGAAAAACTCGGGAATACGGTCAGCTCGACGATACCTCTTGCCCTTAAACAGGCCTCAAAGGAAAAAAAACTGAAGAAAGGCCAAAAAGTTGTTTTAGTAGGCTTTGGAGTAGGTTATTCATGGGGAGCATGTGTGGTTGAATGGTGATGATAAAGATAATTCGAAATAATAGCGAAACCTTATTCAGGATCTCGGTTTAACCAGGATCCTGAACCATTTCATTGGTATAATATCAGATCTGTTTGATGGAAAGTACACAGACTAATATTGAAAATCTTTCATCGGACCTGTAATTCTGTTTGTTGTTCATTTACCGCATATGATCCTGTTGTCAACTTTTGGGGCAGACCTGGATAGTTAATTGAGGTTGAACTTCTTATATACCAGGATTTTCTCACTTCTATGAGTTGCCTGAGGAAGGCTTAACTGGAGATCTTTAACAAGTTATAATTATAGCTTTAAAGCTTTCTGGTTTTGAGATTTAAAGGGAGGGCTGTTCTTGTCTGAAGTTGCACTATACAGGAAATGGTCTGCAGTTCTGAGAGAACAATTTGGAGAAAGAATTCAGAAAGTTTCTCTGGATATTGGAGCAGGATGTCCACACAGGGATGGACTCGAAAGGGGAGGCTGTATCTTTTGTGACTCAAAGGGCGGGGGAAGCGGTGCCTGGCTTGAGTCTAAAAGCATGGAAGAGCAGATAGAGACAGGGATCGACATTGCAGAACGAAGATACAAAGCAGGAAAAGTTATTCTCTATTTTCAAAGCTATTCAGCTACTAACCTCCCGCTTGATGTGCTTGAGAAGAGGGTCAGAGACGCTATAGCAATAGCAGGCGAAAGGATAGAAGTAGCAGGAGTTGCTCTTGGGACACGACCAGATATCGTCCCAGAGGACTTTCTTGATCTTCTTGAACGCCTTAGGGAAGAGGGGTTGCAGATCTGGCTCGAGCTTGGTATTCAGACAATTGATGAAAGTGGTCTTGAATGGCTGAATAGAGGACATGGATTTGATGAGATCGCTGATGCTATTGATAGAGTTAATCGAAGAGAAATACTTATCTGTGCTCACCTTATCTCGGGTATATCAGGTGAGGATAAATCGCAGTTATCCTCATCAGCTCTATGGCTGACAAAACGAGGGGTCCATGCTTTAAAGTTTCATCCATTGCATGTTCTCAGAGGAACAGTTCTCGAACAAATGTATATCAATAATGAATATGTCCCTCTGACTCTTGATGATTATGCAAAGAGGGTAGCAGAATCACTCTCATTACTACCACGGGAAACGATCATTCAGAGGTTGACAGCGGATGCCCGTCCACCATCTCTAATATCTCCAATGTGGATAACAGATAAAAACCATGTGATCTCCAAAATAGAAGGATACCTTAACAGGATAAATGATTACTGAGTTTTTGCATTTATGAAAAACATGTTTTCGTATCTGACTTTCTTGATTTTCGTGTTGTGAAGTGATAATATCTTTGCCCGTATGGATGTTTAATCAGGGAGGTGAGTAAAACAATGGCACAAAAATGGAAAGATGATCTTACTGAACAACTTGCCAAGGCTTTTCTGGGTCTTGAAAGTGTTGAAGAAGTATATGACTTTCTTGAAGATGTTGCGACGATAGGTGAGATAAGAGCGCTTGCTCAGAGACTTGAGGTTGCAAGAAAACTTTCTGAAGGTGAGACATATCCGAATATTGCTCAGGAAACCGGAGCAAGTACTGCTACGATAAGCCGGGTTAAAAAATGTCTTGATTATGGTGCAGATGGTTATAAGGTAGTACTTGACAGACTCCAGGACAAAGGCTGAAACTGATCAGATCAGTATATAAGATATCTTGAAAATATAAGCTGGACGGGAAAAGATTTTCCCGTCCAGCTTATATTTTCAAGAGAAAAACATTTTGTAGTGTAAAAATTACCGTTTCCTAATTCCAGATCATTGGGAATGCAATTTAATTAAATCCAGGAATGGTTATTAATTAATGAAAAAACCCAAAACTATTCATCATGATACTTGAAGGAAACACTCAATCTAGTCCTGTACAGCTGTTGACCTTTTTCATCAATATGAATATCGAGTTTACATACCTCGGCTATACGTATATCCTTAAGATGTTTTCCTGCAGTACTCATAGCAGCAGAAGCAGCATCTTCCCATGATTTCTCGCTTGTCCCCACCAATTCTATTATTTTGTAAACACTCATTCTCGGTGCTCCCCCTTTTAATGTTTAATTTCTTTTGAGCATAACACCGTCAATTTAGAGTGTCAAACAGGGACTTGTTTATTGAAAAGAAACTGCTTTTCCGGCAATATATCCAGTTGTCCAGCAGATCTGAAGATTAAAGCCGCCGGTGGGGCCGTCAAGGTCAAGCACTTCTCCTGCAAAATACAGATTATCAACCAGCTTTGATCTCATGCTCCCGGGGTCAATTTCCTTAAGTGCTATTCCACCGCTTGTTACAATTGCCCAGTCAAATCCAAGTGATCCATTGAATGTCAGAGGTATTGCTTTTATTGTATTTACGATATTCTTCCTGTCCGATCTTTCCAGTTCATCAACTCTGATTTCATTTTCAACGCCTGATATGTTTAAAACAATTGGTATCAAAGCTGAAGGGAGAAGATCTTTGAGTGCACTAAATATAAATTTGCCTTTATGTTTATGAAAGTCTCGCTGAATTCTTTTATCAAGCTTATCATGGTCAAGTGCAGGTTTAAGATCAAGGTAGATATTTACAGGTTTTTTTCTGTAAGCGCTAAGCATGATTTTACTTGCGTCCATTACTATAGGGCCACTTATACCGAAATGTGTAAAAAGCATTTCTCCAAACCGTGATATGATCTTTTTTCTTCCGGTATATGCAGTTAGCCCTGTGTTTTTCAGGGAAAGGCCCATGAGATCTTTTACCCATGGTTCTTTAACCCTTACAGGTACAATTGAAGGTTCAGGTTCGACAATAGAATGTCCTGCAGATATTGCAAGGGTGTATCCGTCTCCGGTTGATCCTGTTGAAGGGTATGATTTTCCTCCGGTACAGATAATATATTTATCTGCCTGTATGATAGTATCTTCGAGTACGATCCCCTGCACCATGGAATCCTTTATTTTTATATCTCTGACCCTGGAATTCAAACGTATGGTAACGTTGTATCTTTCCAGAAATGATATTAGTACTTTTACAACATCATGTGAAATATCACTTGCTGGAAATACTCTTTTACCCCTTTCCACCTTTGTTTCAAGACCCATAGAATTAAAAAAACTTATTGTTTCCGAGGGCCCGAAAGTTGTAAAACCCGAAAAGAGGAAATTGCCATTCTTACCGTATTTATCAACAAGATCACTAACATCCGGTTCAAAGTTGGTTATATTACATCTTCCGTTTCCAGTGATCGCGAGTTTTCTTCCAAGTTTGTCATTTTTTTCCAGAAGTATTACTTTTTTCCCAGAAGATGCTGCTGTGGCTGCTGCAATAAGTCCAGCAGGACCGCCTCCAGTAACGGCAACATCGAAGTGTTCAGCTTTACTAAGATTCATGGTTTTCAGCTTCTTTCTTTTGTCTCTCTTCTAAAGCTAATGAGATCCGGTTTCTCGAAACATCGATATCTATTACTTTGCTGTTCAGTTTCTGACCTATGCTCAGGACCATAGAGGGGTGTTTTACAAACTTCTTACCAATTCTGCTTATGTGAATGAGACCATCATGGTGGATACCTATATCCACAAATGCTCCAAAATCTGTTACATTAGTGACGATCCCGGGTATTATCATTCCTTCTTTAAGATCATCAATAGACTGGATATCTTCCCTGAATTCAAATACAGAAAACTCATTACGGGGGTCTCGTCCCGGTTTTGCCAGTTCATTAACAATATCAGTTAATGTTGGCATTCCTGTTTGCTTATCTACATACTTTTTTATGTCGATACTGTTTCTCAGGCTGCTATTCTCGATCAGATCTTTAATTGAGCATCCGCTATCCTTTGCCATTCTCTTCACTGTATCATAATTTTCAGGATGAACTGCAGTCGTATCAAGAGGATCTGAAGCCCCGGGCAATCTTAAGAAACCAGCGCATTGACGGAAAACAGACGGTCCAAGGCCGGGGACCTTTAACAGATCATTCCTTGATCTGAAAGGGCCGTTTTCTGTCCTGTAAATATAAATGTTTCCGGCAACTGATTTCCCTATGCCGGAAACATAAGAAAGAAGATAACTGCTTGCAGTATTCAGATCGACACCGACTCTATTTACACAATGGATCACAACATCTTCAAGGCTCTGGCGAAGCATTTTCTGATCAACATCATGTTGATACTGTCCTACACCAATAGATTTAGGGTCGATCTTTACAAGTTCAGATAAAGGGTCCATAAGTCTTCGTCCTATTGATACTGCTCCTCTGACTGTAATATCTTCATTAGGGAATTCTTCTCTTGCCGCTTCTGAAGCTGAGTAGACCGATGCCCCGTTTTCGTTTACTGAAGTTACAATTACCTGGCTAAGATCAAGAGACCTGATGAATTTTTCAGTTTCCCTTCCAGCTGTTCCATTACCTATAGATACAGCTTCAATGGAAAACTTATCGACAAGCCTGCTTATTGTCTCAGATGATCTTTCCTTCATATTATGTGGAGGATGAGGGAATATTGTTTCGTGGTGAATAAGTTTACCATCACTGTCAAGACAGACTACCTTACAACCTGTACGGAACCCGGGGTCAATGGCAAGAATTCGTTTTCTGCCAAGAGGCGGAGCCATTAACAGTTGAAAAAGATTATCGGAGAAAACTTTTATCGATCGAATATCGGCTTTCTTTTTCATTGCTTTACGTAGTTCTGTTTCCATCGATGGCGCTAAAAGTCTCTTGTAGCTATCAATAATAGCTGATTTTATCAAAACTGGATCCGATTCGGTTCCTTTGAGGATAATATTTTCAATTTTGGAAATAGCTTCATTTTCTGGCGGTTGCAATTTAACCGAAAGGATCTTTTCCTTTTCTCCCCGGAATAGAGCTAATACACGATGAGAAGGGCATATGTTACATTTGGATGAAAAATCATAATAATCCCTGTATTTCTTTTCTGTATCCCTATCTTCTGCTATCACTTTTGAGTAGATCTTGCCCTTTTCAACAAAAAGTCTGCGAGTCATCTTTCTTACATTAGTGTTTTCATTTATTCTCGCAGCTATAATAAAACAGGCTCCCTGGAGTGCATCTTCGACTGTATTTATTCCAACTTCAGGAGAGATAAAATCATATGCCTTTCCCCGGATGTTAAAACCATTCTCCCTGATAATTTCATCAGCAAGTTTTTCAAGACCCTGCTCTATTGCCACAGATGCTTTTGTCTTTCTTTTGGGACGGTAAGGAAGATAAATATCCTCAAGTCGAGGTAAAGATGTTGCCTTTTCTATATTTTGTTGAAGTTCTTTTGATAGCAGATCTCTTGCTCTTAATGATCTGATAATAGTGTTTTTTCTCTTATCAAGTTCTTTGAGTTCAGTGATCCTGTCCCGGATTGCAATTATCTTTGTTTCGTCCAGGGAACCTGTCATTTCTTTTCTGTATCTTGCAATGAATGGGACAGTGCAACCGTCCTGAAAGAGGTTCACGGTACTTGTGACTTGTTCAGTATTAATCTCAAGTTCTTTAGCTATCATATTGCTATATGTCTCAGGCATGTATAAAGGTTTTCCTCCTTAAGATAAAAATAAAAGCAGCATTAGGTATAAATATCGATTACAGCATTTTATCATTAAAGCTCCGAAGGAGAAAAAGATTCAGTTTTGATAATTCTCCCCTTCAATTTTGTGCGTAATTATATTTTGCAAACTGAGAAAATCCAAACTGCTTGAAAATAAGTAATTAAAGATATAAACTATTAAATACGTCATCATTATCGTTTTAGTGCTTTTTCATTGTCCAGAGCTGATCAATCTATCAATCCATGTACTGAAGGGGGTAGAATTATGGAAGTGCTTAAAGTTGGGGCAAGTTCCCAACCCAAGACTGTTGCAGGGGCCATGGCTGCAGTCTTGAGAGAGCAGGGTGCTGTCGAAGTTCAGGCTGTTGGAGCAGGCGCTGTCAACCAGACAGTTAAAGCAATTGCTGTTGCAAGAGGTTATGTGGCGCCAAATGGTATAGACCTTATATGTATTCCTTCCTTTGCAAAGATCATGATCGATAATGAGGAGAGAACGGCGATAAAATTCCTTCTTGAAGCTCGTTAACAGATTTATTTGATTTTATGACAGAGTGGTGGGGGTGTTATTGCTATCCCCACCTTTTTATTGATTATCCTCTTTTTCTTTTTGAGATCTCTGGATTAAAACTGATATTATCTTAATCTTAAAAAATCTTCCCCTTGCCAGTGAACTTTCATTTGTCCTGTTTTGACTGTTAAATACTTGCAATTCTGCATGTTTTAACGATATACTAATTAAATAACATTATCGGGGGATATATCACGTTTAAGGTGAGACGATCGATCTCAACATTTTACTGTTTCGAGGGAGGCAGAATTCAATGGAGGTACTTAAAGTTTCTTCGAAATCCCAACCCAAATCTGTTGCTGGTGCAATAGCGGCTGTATTAAGGGAAAAGGGTGCAGTTGAAGTTCAGGCCGTAGGAGCAGGCGCTGTTAATCAGTCTGTAAAATCTATTGCAGTTGCAAGCGGTTATGTAGCACCGAATGGAATTGAGCTTGTCTGTATACCTTCTTTTGAGAAGATCGAAATTGAGGGGGAAGAAAGAACTGCTATAAAGTTCCAGCTGGAGTCTAGATAGCAATTATTCAGAAATAGATTTTCAAAGGCGTGGCCTTTAATCGGTCACGCCTTTTCTGTAGGTCTTGTTTGTTTCAATACCTTCTTTATAAATGGAAAGACACAGGATGCTGATGTATAATTGCATCCTTGTGGAACGCATGGAAATCTTACAGCATTCTGTTAACTGAACGGAGGATCGTTTGATGTCTACGATAAAGGCTCCAAGAGGAGTAAGAGATATTTTACCTGATGAATCCTGGAAATGGTCTTATGTTCTGGATAAGGCTAAAGATATTGCAGAAATATTCGGCTACAGGGAGATCCATCTTCCTGTTTTTGAACATACAGAACTTTTTTCCAGAGGAATAGGAGAAACAACAGATGTAGTCGAAAAGGAGATGTATACTTTTCAGGACAGGTCTGAGAGAAGCCTGACTCTCCGTCCAGAGGCGACTGCGTCTATGGTACGTGCTTATAACCAGAACAAGTTCAGTAATCAGCATCAACCTGTAAAACTCTGGTGTTATGGACCTATGTTTCGCTACGAACGTCCACAGAAAGGAAGATATCGTCAGTTCTGGCAACTGGATTTTGAAAGTCTGGGTTCGGATCATCCCTTTGTCGATGTTGAAGTAATAAAACTCGCTCTTGACCTTTACAGTCACCTTGGGCTTTCAAATCTTGATGTACTCGTTAATTCAGTAGGGTGCCCACAATGCAGGCCTGCGTACAAAGAAAAATTAAAAGACTATTTCAGGGCTGATCTTGATCGGCTTTGTGATACATGTAAAACCCGATTTGAAAGAAATCCGCTCAGGATACTAGATTGTAAAAAGCCTCAATGCCGGGAGATAACAGAAAAAGCACCTGACATATACTCAAGTCTGTGTGATGATTGTCGCGAACATTTTGATAAAGTGATCAAGGGACTTAAGCATCTTAATATCCAATATCACCTTGATAAAAGGCTCGTGAGAGGTCTTGATTATTATACTAAAACTGCTTTTGAGATCCTTTCAGGAGAACTTGGCTCTCAGAATGCAGTATGTGGTGGCGGCAGATATGATAACCTTTCAGATGAGGTTGGAGGTCCCCACCTTCCTGGTGTAGGATTTGCAGCAGGACTGGAAAGGATAGTTCTTGTAATGGACCAACAGAAATGCAGCTTCGGAGAAAAGCCCGGTATTAATGTTTATATAATAGCAGCCCAGGAGGAAACACGTATTGATGCTTTTTCCCTTATGTCCGAATTAAGAAGTAATGATCATGTATCTGCCGATATGGATTATATGAACAGGGGTATGAAGGCTCAATTTAAGGCTGCTGTCAACAAAGGAGCATCTTTTGTATGTATTCTCGGGGAAGATGAAGTCTCTAGAGGTGTTGTTACTGTTAAAAATCTTGAAACGGGAGAACAGGATCAAGTAGGTAGAGATAAACTGGTCAGTTTTCTGGAAAAGGAAAATTGTTAATGATGATGAAAGTTTTATTGGAGGTATATAAATGGCTGACAATGTAGTGATCTTTGATGAGAAATGGAAAAGAAATATCTATTGTGGAATGGTTTCAGAAGAAAATGAAGGACAGGAAGTTCTCCTGAATGGCTGGGTCAGAAAAAGAAGGGATCTTGGCGGTATAATTTTTATAGAGCTCTGGGATTATTCTTCAGTGGTACAGATCGTAATTAATCCGGAAGATGTCCCGGGTGTTCATGAAACAGCCAAGGATCTCAGGAGCGAATTTGTTGTTGCAGTGAAAGGAATAGTTCGTAAAAGACCTGAAGGTACAGAAAACCCGTCTTTAAAAACCGGCAGGATTGAAGTTGCAGTCAATGATCTTATACTTCTTTCACCTGCGGCACCTCTTCCTTTTGCACTTTCTTCCGCTGAAGATAATGTTGATGAGAATCATAGATTAAGACACAGGTACCTTGACCTGAGAAGAGATAAAATGCAGAAAAATATCAGAGACAGGTACAAGATGACAATGTTTACTCGAAAATACCTTGATTCAAGAGGTTTTATCGATATAGAGACTCCTGTCTTAACGAAGTCCACTCCAGAAGGTGCTCGTGATTACCTTGTTCCAAGCAGAGTTAATCCGGGCAATTTTTACGCTTTGCCTCAATCGCCCCAGATCTTTAAACAGATACTTATGATCAGTGGTTTTGACAGATACTACCAGATAGTCAAGTGTTTCAGGGATGAAGATCTTAGAGCGGACAGACAACCTGAATTTACACAACTGGATATTGAGATGAGTTTTATAACAGAAGAGGATATTTTCGGGCTTATGGAACCTTACATGCAGGGACTCCTTAAAGAGATCAGGGGTGCCAATGTTTCAGTTCCCTTTAAAAGGATTGGTTATAAAGAAGCCATGGATCGTTTTGGTAGTGATAAACCGGATCTCAGGATACCTTTTGAAATTAAGGAACTTTCCGCAGTATTTGCAGAAATTGATTTTGCTCCATTTCGTGAGATTATGGAGGATGGAGGCTTTGTAAGGGGGCTGCCACTTAAAAATGGGGCAGGCCTTTCCCGAAAGGAGATTTCTGCAGTAGAAGAAAGAGCTAAATCACTTGGTGCTGCTGGAATCGCTCCTTTCCAGGTCAAAAATGGTGAACTTAAGGGACCGCTGGTTAAGTTCATGACTGATAAAAATTGTCAGGATCTTGTTTCATCTGCGGGTATTTCAGATGGAGATGCCTTGTTTGTAATGGCTGACAGAAAATGGTTGAACATATGTGAAGTTCTCGGACAGATGAGAATAGAACTCGCCAGAGAGCATGATGTGATTGATACTGAAGGATGGGAATTCTTATGGGTGGTACATTTCCCGCTCTTTGAATGGGATGATGACGATCATAGATGGACGTCTGTTCATCATCCATTCACAGCGCCTCTTCCTGAAGATTTAGGTTTTCTTGATACTGATCCGGGTGAAGTCCGTTCAAGAGCATATGATCTTGTACTTAACGGTAATGAGGTTGGTGGAGGGTCTATAAGGATACATGATCCTGAGGTTCAGGCGAAAATCTTTAATTGTCTGAAAATGAATCCAGAGGAAGCCCGGGAGAGATTTGGTTTTCTTCTTGATGCACTTGCTTCCGGTACCCCCCCGCATGGGGGAATAGCTCTTGGAGTGGACAGGATTGCAATGCTTCTCAGTGGAGGAACATCGATCAGAGACGTAATAGCTTTTCCAAAAACAAGAAGTGCACAATGTATTATGTCTGGAGCTCCTTCAGTAGTAGATGAAAGACAGCTTGAAGAACTTAAAATTGCCATTCTGAACGAAGATGATGGATAATTGACAGCCAGAGGACGAGGTATTTCTATTAAAGGGAAATATTATCCATGGATATACTCACTGTCTATTCATAAGGGAGATTTATTTTCAGGTACCCTGGAGACTGAGGGATGGGAAGCGTCCCATGAAATGTATCAGCTTTTTTTAAAAGAGGTAAATACAAAATGGATTGCGTCATTAAAAAGCGGCTTCGATATCGAGTTTAACAATTGCGGTATGGCTTATTTTGAATCGGGGCATTCTACACATGTATTGCTTAATATCCATGGTTTGTTCCGAAATGGAACAAAGAGATCAATTGATGTTTAACAACATGATCTTTTTATTGAACAAAGGGAAAACTCAGGGGTACCTCATATATGGGGTACCCCTGTTTTGTATCAGATTTAAATGAAAACTGGCAATATCCGGGAACGGGTGTTATTTTTGTTAAAGATATTTCTTTCTATAAGTGGAAAGAAACCATCTCATTTCTCTTCTTAATGTATAATATTATCAGTTATTCAAGTAACAGTTATCGAGGGAGGCTCGCAAAGACAATGAAACTGGATCTTACACTTTTGAATTATTTTTCCGAGAAAGCGTTGAAAGTTGGAGTTTTTATATGGATTTTACTTGCATTTGTTATTCTTTCCTTTGTTCCGGTAAAGGATAACATGTTCTATTATCTGGATAATGATAATCTTGTAAAATATATTGCTCCAGGTATTAGAACGGAGCTATCGGGACAAGGGAATGTTACCTTTGACATTGAGCTGTTGACCTGGAAAATTAATGAACAGAATGGATTCAATAATTCTATTTTCCAGACTATTGCCCACAAGGCCGTTTCAAAGTCTTCCAGACTGCCTCTAAGTATGGATGGATTCAGAAATATAGTTAAAGCTGATGTGGCGCAAGACCTCATTAGATCAGGAGAGATAAACCAGAATGATCATTTCAGGGTGGATATCAACGTCAGGTAAATAAAAAGATCTTACGGAGGAATGTCCTTTTTTGGGACAAAGGAAGGAGATTTATTAATATGGCAAAACTTCAGTTTCTCGGGCATGCAGCTTGTTATATTGAGGGGACAGGGCTCAGAGCTTTAGTAGACCCTTTCCTCAGCGGAAATCCATCTGCTACGGTGGGCCCTGAAGACTTTCAGCAAATTAATTATATCTTTGTTACTCATGGGCATGATGATCATATCGGGGATACAGTTGAAATAGCAGGGAACAGCGGAGCTATTGTTGTTGCCAATGCTGATCTTTGTCGTATATTTCAGCGAAAAGGTCTGAAAACCCATCCCATGCATATTGGCGGTACATTTAAATTTCCTTTCGGAATGGTAAAAATGACTCCTGCCCTTCATGGTTCCGATGTCCAGGAAGGTGATGATCTGCTTCCTGGAGGTAATCCTGGAGGTTTTCTCATAGAGGTGGATTCCAGGAAAATCTACCATGCAGGTGATACAGGTCTTACAATGGATATGCAGCTGTTACGTCAGGAAAATATAGACATTGCTCTTCTTCCTTCAGGAGGCAATTTCACCATGGACATGGCAGATGCTGCAAGAGCCGTGGAAATGATCAGACCATCCATTGCTATACCTGTTCACTACAATACGTTTGATCTTATAAAGGCTGATCCTGAAGAATTTGTTGCAAAAGCCAGCAAGTATGCTGAAATTAGAATTATGAATGCTGGCGATATTTTAAACTTTTAAGATATCATCCCATGGATGATATCAGTGATCAATATCTAAGATCATCAGAGGGATAATATATTCTTTCATCGAGAAGCCCTTCTGCCTGGTCTTTCAGTGCATTGCTTACCTCATCACCAAGTTCGAAAGCTAATATGGAAGTTATGATATGGACCAGGAAAAGAGGTCCAATAATGCTGCTTCCAAATGTAGGACTTTTGTCGCTTACATAAAAGCAAAGATCTGCGTATTTACATACAGGAGCAGCAGGGCTATCGGTAATGGTAATGACTTTAGCCTTCTTTTCCTTTGCTTTTTTTACTGATTCAGTCACCTCTCTTACATAACTGGGCAATTCGCAAACGATCAGGAGGTCGCCTTCTTTAAGAGCTCTTGCCTGTTCTATTACAGCGAGTGATCCCCTACGCATCAAAACGCCTTTCAGTCCAAGTTCCATTAATCTCGTAAAAAAAGATTCTGCTATTAGGGCAGAAATTCCCCACCCGAGGCAATAGATATCCGCGGCTTCAGCGATCAGGGTCCTGAATAATTCGACTTTGTCTGAAGTTATCTGTTTCCAGGTATCATCAATATTAACATGTTCATATTTATATATTCTCTCGGCAATATTTTCTGGTCCTGCATCTTTCGTTTCCAGAGTTGCCGAGGGATTGATCTGTTCAAGAACTGCATTCTTAAGTTCCTTTTTTAGTTCAGAATAACCTGAAAATCCTAACATTCTCGACACTCTGACCAGTTGGGCTTTGGATACTTCCAGATGATCAGCCACATCACCGATAGACATAAAAGCTGCTTCTCTCATATGCGAGAGAAGGTATTCTACGACTTTTCTTGCTTTTGTTGGTAAAGATTCTACTTTGTTGCTCAGATGGGATTGAAGTTGCCTGTTATCCAACAAGAGCACCTCCTGAACTATCTATAAAAGATTATGGGTTAGATGCACTCAAGTTTAGTCTATGAGCAACCTGTAGTCAATTTACAGCAAGTTTTAAACTATGATAAATGGTGTAGATCCTCATCGAAAGCCAACGTTAAATATAACTGATCTTTGCCTTTATTTCCTGGACGGAAAAACCTGATATATCGGCAAGAGACCTGATCCCGAAGTTGTTATGACCCTGAAGCATGGATATATTCCGGCGAGGTATCTTCCATGGTCCTGATGGATCATTGCCCGTAATATCGAGTATAAGCGAAAATGCCCTGGCCATTTCTCCGAGTGAAGGGTGATGTGGCCCTGCTATTACAGAGTTATTAAGACTTGGTGTTTCGTGGAGGCCGATCCTTTGTATCTTAAAGCCAAGGTCGATAGCCCTTCGATGCACCTTTCCTGACCAACGAACTGCATTTTCAATTGATAAGGGTGTATACTCTCCCTTTAAAAGGAGTTTTTCCAGTTGCGTATTTTTCAAAACCAGACATGGATAAATTCGAAGTGTCAGGGAGCTGTCGCCTGAGATAGATGCCAGAGTTTCAAGATCGGAAAAGGTGCTTTCTTCAGTCTGATGAGGCAGGCCGATCATTAACTGTGCTCCAACGTTATATTTCAATTTGAGGAGAGCCTGAATAACTGTAATGACGTCAGAAGCGGCATATCCCCTTCGGCATTGTTCAAGAACTTCGTTATCCAGGGAAGAAACACCGAGTTCAATCATTGATACAGGATAGTTTTTAAGCAGGCCCAGAACTTCATTTCCAAAACAGGTTGGATGTGTTGAGAATCTCACAGAATTATCAGGACCGGTTTCCAGTACGGTATCAAGATATTGCTTTTGTATGTCAAGAGGTAGACATGTAAAACTACCTCCGAAATAACATATTTCAACACTTCTGTTTTTCCCGACCCTGGAGACTTCGGATAAGATCTGACATCGATCTGGTTCCTGTATTTCCCCGGTAATTGCATGTTGATCACAATAAATACATCGGTGGGGACAACTTTTATTAGGGAGAAAAAATGATTTTCTGATCATTAATAGCCTTCCTTCCATTCGGGCCATATTACAGACCAGGCAAATATATCAGCCTGGTGTTCAAAACTGGTCATTGGAGTAGCTGTTCTCATCCAGAAAGATTCTCCCTTCTTATGGTTCAGAAGGTGATAGAGTTCATGAAAAAGAGCAAAGCGTCTCCATATCAGTGGAAGCATACTATTGATATATATAATAGCTTTTTTCCCTTTTGCTACATGTAATCCCCACATTCGGGGACTCATTTCAACATATTCTATATCAAGTTGCCTTCCACTTTGTTCTTCTGCTTTTACAAGGATGTCAAATTCATCCAGACCTGACCACTCTAAGGCTTCATCAATAGCCCATTCAGGTAAATATTCCGGAGGAGAGGGGTATTCAAATCCAGGGGTTTCATATTCCCTTTCCAGAGGTCTCATCGTCTTTTTCCCACTTTTCCAGCGCTGCGTCTATTAGTCTTTGAACAAACTGTAGTTCAGTATTACTCAATTTCTTGCTTCTATACCATACTTCAACATCTGCCGATTTATCAAGGATCTCTTCGAGATGAAGTCTCCCTCTCTTATCCGATGGCATTGACTGGACCAGATCCGTTACCTCTACGTCAAGTGCTTCTGCAAGTCTGTTCAAGACTTTCATTGAAGGAAGTCTTCTGTTGCTCTCGAGGGCCTGAATGTATATTCTGCTTACATCTGTCTTATCGGCAAGTTGTTGTTGTGTTATATAATTTGACTTTCTCAATGTTTTGATACGCATCCCCAAACTCATAACCGAACCTCCTTTAATATGCTTTCTTAAAATATATATCATTGAATGAATGTTGACAAGCTGTTAAGAATAAAAGTACAAATTTCTACTCGAGCAAGTTCTTATTAGAAGCTATAATAAGCAGGGAAAATACAGGGAGGGTTAAACCATGTTATTCCGTCAGATGGAAAGTTTTACAGCAGTGATCGAAAAGGGCAGCATTTCCTCGGCTGCTGCTTCCCTGGGAATATCTCAGCCAGCAGTAAGCAAACATATATCAAGCCTTGAGAATGAACTTGGAGTAAAGCTTTTCAAGAGGGGCCATAAATGTTCGCTGCTTACCAGGGAAGGGGAAATTGTTTACAAGTATTCAAAAAAGATCCGAAGCTCAGTAAGGGATATATTGAAAGAAGTGGCAGATGCGTCAAATGAGGTATCGGGTAATGTTTCTTTAAGTGCGAGTTCCATACCAGGTGACTTTGTTCTTCCAGGATTGCTTGTCGATTTCTCTGCCAGGTATCCTGGTATAGAGACAGATGTTAACATCTCTGATTCAAAAACTGCCCTTGAACGTCTAATATCCCGTGATGCTGACTTTGCTATCATCGGAGAGGAAAAACATCCTGCTGGTTTTGAAGTCCATCCCTTTTTTGATGATGAGATTGTTCTGGTGGTAAAGCCGGATCATTTTCTTGCAGGAAGAGAAACAATTGCCTTGAAAGAGCTTTCAGAACTTGTTTTTATAGGAAGAACAGAGGGGTCTGGAACAAGGAAAGTCCTGGAAAGATTCTTTCACCAGCAGGGAATAGATATGATTTCAACGAGGTTGAACTTTGGACATGTCATGGCAGTTGTTAATGCTGTGGAAAGTGGAGCAGAAGCTGGTATAGTGTCAAGAAGAGCTGTAATGAATAACAGGAGTCTTGCGGTAATATCCCTTGATCCTCCGCTCAGGCGTACTTTTTATCTTATACATGGAACTGTTTCTACAAACGCAATGGGTGTAATGCTCGATTTCTTGTTGAATATGAATAGAGTAAAGCAGGATTCAGATAATCTATTATAAAATCTGAAACCTTGACATAAGAGTAATTTAACGGATTTACAGGAGGGTTAATATGTATACAGGTACTTCCTCAGAAGAATCTAAAGCAGTCGAAAAAGTCAAAAGTTTTCTCGACAGGAATGGATATGAGGGTGAAATATATTTTACCGAGGATACTATTTTTACAGTTGAGGATGCTTCCAATGCTGTTGGCGTTTCACCTGAAATGATATTGAAAAGTCTTGTCCTGGTTGCTGATGAGCAGCCAGTTCTTTCTTTGATGTCGGGAGTTAACAGGGTTGATCTTAAAAAGATAAGAAAAAATCTACAGGCAAAGAGAGTCAAAATGGCCAAACCGGAATATGTCCTGGAATATGCGGGGTACAGGATAGGTGGAGTCCCTCCGGTAGGGTATCCGGAAAATCTGCCTGTATTTATAGATGAAGATGTTTTAAACTATGATACTGTCTGGGCTGCAGCAGGTTCTGATCATAGTTTTTTCCCCGTTTCGCCCTCTGAACTGGCGAGACTGACTTCAGGTAGTTATAGGAATATTAAGAAACTTTGAAATAACAAAATACTTACAGGCAGGATAACATTCTATATCCAGAGTACCCTGCCTGTAGATTAAACTTCTCTATAAGCGTTTTTCGGGTGCAAGTGCTTCAAACCAGCCATCAAAAGTCCTGTTCAAAACTATAGATTGTAATGGTTTTATGAATATCTCTGCGTTATTATGAACTTTTGCCTCAAGAACATGACCTGAAAGGGTGGTGTGTTCTGGACGGTTGAAGACTCCATGAAGATGTACGTATATTTTGTCTTTTTTGTAACTGATATCTCCATTAAGGGATGATATTTCCAGGGTTTCCGAGTATTTCTCATTGACGTATTCATTTCCTGTAAACCATCCGAAAATAACTGAATCTACCATCCCAAGCCCATTTGTTACAACTGCAGAGTCAATGTTGTTATCTGTACAAACCTGAGATATTGATTGATGAATGTCATCTCCCTGTGACAATCTCAACACTATCATTTCGTCAGTAGCAGCATATCTCATATTGTCATCTCCCTTCTTGTCCCTTAAGGTCTTCCTCGATTATCATTTTATCACTTCGCAGTGGAATTTGTTTGCATATGATAGAATTACTCTCGTTGTTTTTAATTTCTTCATTCCTTTAACTGGGGGCCCAAAATGGATATCTTTAAACTTGTTCTTATCCTTCTTACAGGAGTGGCTGCAGGATTTTTAAATGTAACGGCTGGAGGGGGCAGTCTGCTGGTGCTTCCAATGCTTGTATTTTCCGGACTTGATATGTCAATAGCAAATGCAACGAACAGGGTTGCGATACTTCTTCAAAATCTCGTCGCTGCTGGAAACTTTAAAAGGGGGAAGGTCCTCTCTTTCAGAGAAGCTGTTTTTTTTGCCGTTCCTGCTTCAATAGGTTCTATTGTAGGAACTTCGCTTGCCATAACCATGGATGAAAAACTTCTTAAGATTGTAATAGCAAGCCTTATACTTGTTATGGCGTTTTTGCTTGTCTTCAAGCCCCGAATGTGGGAAGAACAGAGACAGCAGTCTTTACCTGACTGGGTGATCTTAGCAGCCTTTTTCCTTATAGGTGTCTATGGTGGTTTTATTCAGGCAGGAGTAGGCTTTTTCTTTTTATGGGGGTTGGTGGGACTGGCTGGTAAAGATCTTGTTCATTCCAACGCTCTCAAAGTAACAATAATTGCAATATATACAATGATAAGCCTGGGAATATTTTTTATGAATGGAATGGTAAATCTTAAAATCGGGCTTATACTTGCTCTTGGTTCTATGACCGGTGGGTATCTTGGAGTACGATTCAGTATAAGCAAGGGGAATAAATGGCTGCGTTTCATTCTTACAGGAGTAGTTACTGTAAGTGCTTTAAGAATGCTTGTAAGTGCACTTTCCGGAATGTAGATATTTGAAAACAAAAAAGAAGAGTCAGGTTAATTCCTCCTCGACCCTTCTTTTAAAATTTACCGAGAATATATTTTGCAAGGTTATCGTCTTTCAAGCCTGCACCTATACCTACAGATAGTTTCAGTCTTGCATGAAGCGGATTCAGATTCCCGCCGTTAATAGCACCGCTGTCCAGTAATCGGCTTACACTTCCTTCGAATTTGAACATCCTTCTTACATGACCCTTCATACATCTCGAGGTAAGAAGTACAGGTATCTTCGACTTAAGCAGTGATTTTATGTGTGGAGTCCAGTTAGGAGGAACATTACCATTACCAAATCCAGCAACTACAAGTCCGTCTATGGAATCTCCATGATCTGAAGCAAGAGAATTTATAAGATGATCACTGGATCCCAGGCAGGCCCATAGCATTTCAACATTCCTCGCTGGAGAAAAATCCCCTTCAAGGACCTTACCTCTTTTATAAGCTCTGAGGATCTCCACATCCTCACCAATGATCTCAGCGATAGGACCTCTATCAAGGGCTGTAAATGCTGCTCGCCTGTGATTGTTGATCTGGGTTACCTCTGATGCCGCAAAGAGTTGATCCTGAAAGCAGACCAGTACGCCAAGACCCCAGCAGGCCTGGGACTGTACCACATTTATTGCCTGAATAAGATTTATAGATGCATCTGAGCCTATCATTTCTGGCGGTAATATTGAACCTGTAAAAATAACAGGCTGTGGATATGCCCAGAGAAGATCTGTGAGGTACGACATTTCTTCAATACTGTCAGTTCCACTGACGACAACTATACCGGATATGCCATCAATTACCAGGTCATTGAGAATATGAATAAGATCAGTAGTCATTCTCATTGTATAATGACTGCTTGGCTGATGGCTCCAGTCAATTATTTCGAGGTTTACAGAAAGGTCTTCAGGTATCCATTTTCTGATTTCTTCCTCGGACAGATTTGTTTCATTTCCATTCTGTTTGCCGGAAAACTGCATTCCGATCTGACCGCCTGCTATTACCAGTGCGATTCGTTCTCTTTTGGGCATTAATCTTCCCTCCAGGAGAGATAATACTGTATCTTGTTATCAGGATACATAAAAGTTGATATTTGATCTCTGTCGGTCAATAGCCGAGATTTTCTCCGACAATTATTACATGAGAATCCCTTCCCATAGTTGCTCTTTCAAGAACCAGAAGGGCTCTGCATACCCTTTTAGGTGAATCACAATCCATACAGTAACCTGTTGTGGCGCAGGGAGTGTCTATTCCGAGTCTTATCGCGTTAGGTGGTGTTGCTTTATCTCTGACCCTTTGGATCGCAGACTGAAGATCTCTTTCGATTTTATTTATTCCGATAACAAATACTATCTTGTTATCGCCCCATGACATAGCACTTACCCTGTTTCCCACACCGTCAATATTTACAAGCATTCCATCAAGGGTTACTGCATTTGAGCTTGTGAGTATAACATCTGAAAGGTTTTCTTCTTTGAGCCTGGATGCTTTTGTCTCTGGTGTAAGGGAAGGGTCCCAATGATGGAAAACCTGGTTTCCTCTATCGTTCAGTAGTTCAAGGGCGCCGATCTGTCTGATCGTTACACTTCCCGGGATCCCTACTGATGCGTTTCCCGGTATAAGTGATTTTAATTCGTCAAGTGCTTCCTCTGCAGTAGCAACGTATTTGGCATTATGTCCGTTGGCCTTGAGAGAATTGACTACATTCTGGCCAGTTTTCTTGTTCTGATCCCTAAGGCTTTCAAAAAAAGTAGACATATCTTTCATTAACATGACAACTCCTTTTAAGTTTCTACAGGATATAACTCCGGATATAATGGCAGAGTCGGACTTTTTTGTCTATAGCTGTCAATTGGTACTCATTGTCAAGACTTGATAAAACTATGCTTAAAATCTTTTTGCAACATTAAACAAGGCTTTTATTTTTAAATGTCAAGTTAAATGCCTTGACAGAATGTTTGTGGCTAATTATAATTACGCGTACCTTAAAACAGGAGGTGCTGTTTTGAGCGATGATCAAAACCAGAGAGAAATATCCACTCTGGAGAAAAGGATACATATGACTTTATTTTACGATCTTTACTCTCCACTTTTAACGGGAAAGCAGAGGGAGATATTTGAGCTTCACGAAATACTTGATCTGTCGTTATCTGAGATATCTGAAAAACTCGGAATTTCAAGACAAGCGGCGCATGATGTCCTTAACCGCTCCTGGGAAAAACTTGAAAAGATTGAAATAAAGCTTGGTTTTTCATGTAAATCTGAAAGACAGAAAGAATTGATGACCGGTCTGGAAAAACTGATGGAAGAATATTTTTCTGATATTCCTCAGGACTTTTACAACAGGGCTCTTAAGATTATCAATACAGCAAGAGGGGAACTATAATGTTTGATTCACTAAGAGGAAGACTTGAAACTATTTTTGACGGACTAAAAGGTAAGGGCAAACTTTCTGAAGAAGATATAAATGCTGCGCTTAGAGAAGTCAGGAGAGCCCTCCTTGAGGCTGATGTAAACTATAAAGTCGTGAAGTCCTTTGTCAGCAGCGTAAGGGAACGTGCCACAGGCCAGGAAGTGCTTGGTTCAATAACTCCAGGTCAGCAGGTAGTTGCGATCGTATATGAAGAGTTGTCTGCTCTTATGGGAGAAGAACCTTCTCCACTTTACATTTCGCCAAAACCTCCCACTGTTTATCTTATGGCTGGTTTACAGGGAAGCGGTAAAACCACTACCTCCGTTAAACTTGCCAAACGGCTCTCCAGGGGGCATAAACCCATGGTCGTAGCCTGTGATCTTAGAAGACCGGCTGCAGTTGAGCAATTAAAATTTCTTGCAGATCAAGCGGGGGTTGATTTTTTCGGACCTTCTGATCAGGAAGAGAGTGTTCTTCAGGTTGCTTCAGATGCTTTGAAATATGCTTCTGAACACCTTGTCGACCTGATCATATTTGATACCGCAGGAAGACTGCATGTCGATGAAGATCTTATGGAAGAGATAAGGGAACTTAAGGAAGTCGTTAACCCTGATGAGATCCTTCTTGTTGTAGATTCAATGACAGGTCAGGAATCGGTTAAAGTAGCAGAAGCTTTTAATGATAGTCTCAGTCTTACGGGTCTGATCCTCAGTAAGGTTGATGGAGATGCGAGGGGGGGAGCCTCTCTTGCTGTTAAAGCTTCGACAGGTGTCCCTGTAAAATTCGCAGGTGTAGGCGAAGGGATAGAAGCTCTCGAGATCTTTGATGCGAAAAGAATGGCTCAGCGAATTCTTGGTATGGGTGATGTTGAAGGGCTTGCGGAAAAGGTAAGAAAAGCATCTTCCGGCAAAGAAGCAGAGGAAATATCCCGTAGTCTCAAGAAAAAACGTTTATCTCTTGAAGATATGCTTGTCCAGTTTGAACAGCTCGAAAAAATGGGTCCTGTCGATAAGATCTTTGATATGATCCCTGGAGCTTCGAAGATAAAAGGTTTAAATAGCGCAGATATTGATGAAAGCCGTTTGCGTAGGACAAAAGCGATAATCCAGTCCATGACTTCAGAGGAAAGAAAGAATCCTCAGATAATTAAGGGAAGCAGACGCAGACGTATTGCCCAGGGTTCCGGTACATCCGTTCAGATGGTCAATCAGGTTTTGAAACAGCATAACCAGATGAATAAAATGTGGAAAAGTATGGGCAAGGGTAAAAAGAGAAAGCAGTCCGGACTTCCGGGCAATTTCTTTTAATTTAGAAAAATCCCGTACATAATAAGCTCACGGGTTTTTTGGGTGTAATTCAGTATAAATTAACAGGAGGTGTATTAAATGGCAGTGAGAATTCGTCTGGCAAGATATGGTCGCAAAAAGAAGCCTTTTTATCGTCTTGTAGTTGCAGATTCAAGGTCTCCAAGAGATGGACGTTTTATTGAAATGCTCGGGACCTATGATCCAATGTTGGATCCGGCTGAGATTAAGGTTGATGAGGATAGAGCGGTACACTGGTTGAGTGTTGGTGCTGTTCCTTCTGACACCGCGCGCGGTCTGCTCAAAAAGAGCGGTGCATGGGAGAAATTTCAGGAATCGAAAAGACAGGCTGATTAACAATGCCGGATTATCGTACTCTTGTCGAATATATTGTCCAGCGTCTTGTAACTCACCCGGATGAAGTTCATGTTGAAACTGACACGGATTCCCGAGGTGTGATAAAAGTTACGATCAGGGCAGCTCAGGATGACATAGGAAGAATCATCGGCAAAAGAGGTGCAACTATCAATTCAATTCGTTTGCTGACAAAGGCTTCTGCGGTTAAGTCCAGTGATCGTGTAGACGTTGATATTGAGGAGTAAGAGGTTAGGCAACTTGGAAAATCAAGGATTTGTTACCATAGGCCGGATAACAGGAAAGCATGGTGTAAGAGGAGCAGTAAAACTTTTCCCCTTAACTGATTTTCCCGAAAGGTTCCTCGAAATGAAGGAATTGCGTCTTTATGACAGTAAGGGAAGACCTGTTATCGTATTGAATATTTCAAGGATACGCTTTCTCCCTGACAAAAGATATTATCTGGTTGAAACTAATGAGATTAAAAATCCTGAGGAAGCAGATTCTGTGAAAGGGCTTATGGTAAAGATTCCCCTGGAGGAACGAGTTGAACTCAAGGATGGGGAATTCTGGATTGATGACATTGTAGGTCTGAATGTCGTAATGGCAGATACTAACGAGAAATTCGGCGTTATTGAAGACGTAATTACTAATGGGGATTCAGATCTTTATATCGTAAGAGATCTTGATGATCAGATACATTACATTCCAGCTGTCAGGGAATTTGTAAAAAAGATCGATATACCCAGTGGTTGTATTGAAGTCGATCTCATAGAAGGGCAGTGATCCTGACCTTATGAAGATAACTCTCATTACAGCTTTTCCGGATTTCTTTGAAGCCTTTTTTTCAACGAGTATCATTGGCAAGGCAGTAAGCAGAGGATTAATTCAGCCTGAAGTTATTGACCTGAGAGATTTTGCAGAAGGTAACTACAAACAGATAGATGATTATGCATATGGCGGCGGCGGTATGGTTCTTATGGCAGAACCGTTAAAGAAGGCCCTCAAAGCTTCTTCTCTAAATGATGATTCTCTGGTGGTCTATCCAAGTCCCCAGGGAGCAACGCTTACTCAGGAAACAGTCGAGACTCTTTCTTACCTGGAGCAAATTGTCATAATATGCGGTCACTATGAAGGAATCGATGAGCGTATTAACAGAAAATATGTGGACCTTGAAATTTCAATAGGAGATTTTGTTGTTACAGGTGGCGAGATCCCCGCTATGGCGATAATTGATGCCCTGGCAAGACAGATACCCGGTGTGGTTGGTAAAAAGGCGGCAGTGGTCGAGGATTCATTTTACCGTGGGATGCTTGATCATCCTCATTACACCAGACCGGCTGTCTGGGAAGGGGAGAGTGTTCCTGAAATCCTACTTTCAGGTAATGATCGTGAAATTATTAACTGGCGAAGAAAACAGGCAGTTGAAAGAACTCTTTACAGAAGGCCGGATCTGTTAAGCAGAGCAAATATCCAGCCCTATCTGGAAAAAGGAGTATATTTACTCTTGTTGGATTCTTCTGTTTTCAGGAAACAAGAAGATTCGGAAGCTGATTTATTCAAAAGTGGTCTGGATGATATGGTAAGTATCTGTAGATATTACGGAATAAAAAGAACATTATACATTAATCCGGACTCTCTTACCCGAGATATTTTAAAGGGAAATAATAAATACCTTAATGACAATGTAAAACAAGATCCTGAACATTCAGCAGATGATCCTGAACAAAAAATCAAGTGTGTTCCATCTTTCAGGTCTTCTCTGAATTGGATCAGAAAAAAAGAAAAGGCAGATCCCTTTACGATCCTGCTTTCAAAAGAATTAGAAAAGGGATCAATGCATTGGATCGACGTCAAGAGACAGCTGATAAGATCAGAAAGACCTGTCGTGTTCATATACTGTCTCGATGAGTTCAGCGTTTGTAAAAACCTATCTTTTGATGTTCTTTTGCAGCCTGTGAGAGCTGAAAATACTTCATTATTGGGTCATCTTTCACATGGAAGTAATATAGCAGTAATTTTGGACCGGTTTTTTGGTTTAAGATAAGATCTATTGAAATAAAAATTTATGGATACAGATTTAATATCTGTTAAGCAGGGAGGTTTGATCATGGATCCCAGGATTAGTCTGGTAGAGAAAAAATTCCAGAAAGAAGGAATTCCGGCATTTGGAGCTGGCGATACAGTAAGAGTTCACGTCAGGGTTTCAGAAGGGAGCAGGGAGAGAATCCAGGTATTTGAAGGGGTTGTTATTGCCCGTAAACATGGTGGTATCAATGAAACCTTTACAGTCAGGAAGATCTCAGGTGGTATTGGTGTAGAAAGGATCTTCCCGTTGCATTGTCCTTCTATCGATAAAATTGAGCTGAAGAGGCAGGGACGTGTAAGAAGAGCCAAGTTGTATTACCTTCGTAGTAGAAGTGGAAAAGCTGCAAGAATACGCGAAAAGAGATTTTTTCAGTAATCAGTATTGACGCTTTTGCCTGAGGCTATTATAATTACTTTCGCTGCGCGGGGGTGGCGGAACTGGTAGACGCGCTAGACTAAGGATCTAGTGGCCCAATTACGGCTGTGGGAGTTCGAGTCTCCCCCTCCGCACCATCAGAAAGATAAAAGGGAACGCTTTAGCGTTCCCTTTTTTTTGCATTTACATCCAGTATTGTTAACTCTGAATTTTTTATCAACGTATGCTGAATTGAGTTTAAAATAGTATCTTTTAATAATGGATCAGATATCTATTTACAGGAATTCGCCTTAATGTATAGTTAGTTATTATCTTTACTGAACAAAGCAAAGTACTCTGGGAGTGAAATCTGATGATCGTAGAGGACAGTATGAGTAAGCTTCTTTCCCCTGATAAGATAGTCCTGGTTGGGGTTAGCGACAATATCAACAAACTTTCTTCAAGGCCATTACGGCTCCTCAAAGATTTCAACTATAGCGGTGAAGTATATCCTGTTGTTCCTGACCGAAATGAGATCATGGGTTTAAAATGTTATCCGGACATTACGAAAGTGCCAGGTGAACCTGACCTTGTCATTTACATGGGACATGGTGAAGAGCTTGAAAGCATTATTTCAAAGTGCGGGTGCAAGAATATAAAGTTTCTAATAATTATGAATTCCAGAATGTTTGAAAATAAAAATAGAGAGTTTGACAATCAGAAACTATTACATAAAGCAAAAGAAAATAACGTAAGGCTTCTGGGCCCTGACAGTCAGGGTATTGTTAATTTCTCAGATAATATTCCCATGACCTTCTCTCCTGTGATTCCTCCTGAAAATGAAAACTGCGGTGGAACAGCCTATATTTCACAAAGTGGTACATTTGGTTTTGCTTCCTATTCGATCGCTGCTGAACAGGGTGTTAATTTCAGATATGTAATAACTACAGGTGGTCAGTTAGATCTTGATATTGTTGATATGGCAATGAGTGTTTTGGATGATCCGGGGGTAAACATGGTTGTTTTTTATATCGAAAGGCTTCATGACGGACGGAGATTTCTTTCTTTTATAGAAAAAGCAAGATCCCGGAATGTTGCTGTAGCGGTATTAAAAGCGGGCAAAACCAGAGATCGGTATATCGACATAAAAAGCTCAACAGCCGTCTTAAGCAGCAGCAACAGGGTCTGGGAATCAGCAATGAGACAGCATGGAGTTATCGAGATCAGTGATATTAATGAGATCGCAGGTCTTGCCTGTCTATTTGATCAGCCAGTAAGGCCAGTGGGTAACAAAGTAGGAATCCTTTCAAATTCCAGTGGTGCGGCCCTTCTTATGCAGGATCACTGTATCGAAAAAGGGCTTGCAGTTAACAGGGTATCTTTTGAATTCCCTGAAAGTACTTCTGGTTCCGGATTAATTGATCCGCTTATATCTAATCCATTTATCCTTGATAAGGAAGTAGTCGAGAATCCTGGAAGATTTTCCTGGATTCTCGAGAAAATGATGGATTCTGATGATATTGATATTATCGTCGTTATCATTTCAATGATCATGCCCGAGTTTTCTAATCAGATACTGGGATCCATAAGGAAATCCTTGATTAAATGCAAAAAACCTGTCGTATCTATCTGGCTCCCTGCAGGCAATAACAAGTCAGAAGAGATCTACAGATTAAGAAAATATGGATTGAATGTTTTTGAGAGCTTTTCTGAATGCTCTCATTCTCTTGGTTCTTTTGTAAGGTGGTCCTGTCTAAAACAGGATCTGAAGCAAATTTCAGAACCCGTGAGATCTATATCCGAAAGTGACTTTCCAGCAGAACTTACGGAATACACTGCCAAAAAACTTCTCTCAAAGTTTGATATTGAAACAACAAGAGAATTTTTGTGCCAGACTCTTGAAGAAGCGATATATTCTGCTGACATTATAGGTTATCCGGTAGCTTTGAAAGTAATGTCCCCTGATATACTGCGTAAATCCGAGGCAAGGGTTATTGCTCTAAATCTGAATAATGAGGAAGAAGTCAGGAATGCCTATGGAAGAACCCTCGAAAGAGCGTCAAAAAGCAACCCTGGTGCCAGGATCACAGGAGTTCTTGTTCAGGAAATGCTTCAGGAAGGTATCGAGTGTATGGTCGGAGCAAGGAGGGATCCTGTATTCGGGCCTGTTATCTCCGTGGGATTAGGAGGTATTTATGTGGAATTCCTGAATGATTATTCCACCATGCTTGCTCCAGTCTCTGTAGATAAGGCCTCAGATATGATCAATGAATTAGAAGGATCTCCTCTGCTAAAGGGTATATGGGGAAGAAAGGGATTTGATACACAAGCTCTGGCAAATATGGTTTCACGGATCTCGAATATAATTTATTCACATGATTATATTCTGGAAATAAATGTTAATCCTGTATTTGTCAGAGAGACAGATGCAATTGTAGTTGATGCTTTTATTGTCAGGAGGCGGGTTTAAATGATCTTCTTCTGGCTCATGACAGGATATCTGTTTGGTTCCTTACCATTCGGATATATTCTGTTCCGATTAGCAAAAGGGGACGATATCCGAAAGTATGGTTCCGGAAACATTGGTGCCACAAATATTGGACGTATGATGGGTAATTCCTGGGCGGTACTGGTAGCTATGGGAGATTTATTCAAGGGGGGGATCGCTGTAATCCTTGCATATCTATTGGGGTTTAATGATCCCTGGATTATCTCTATGACCGGACTTGCAGCAGTATTGGGGCATAATTTCCCTATATGGCTCAACTTTCATGGAGGTAAGGGTGTTTCAACAACTTTCGGTGTTGTAATCTTTTTCATACCTCCAGTTTCTTTTATAGTAGCTGCTGTTGGAGGACTGATATGGCTTTTTACTCTAAAGATATTCAGATATGTATCTATCGCGTCTCTTCTTTCACTTTTCTCACTTCCTCTTGCTTTCTACGTGGCTGGTTCCGACAGAGCTTTTATTATAATTTCACTCCTTCTTGCATGTATTTCATGCTTTCAGCACAGATCTAACATATCCCGGATCATCAAGGGTACGGAGATGAAGGCAGGAAACAAAGAAGATCGACACTGAAAACTGCTTCGGATAAAATATTTACCTGTTTTCTTGACTAATACTGACCATGCAAATAGAATAGCAATATATAAAGAAAACTATTGAGGAGGATATATATGCAGAGTCTGACAGAATTGATCGAAACCCATATCAATGAACTTTTGCAGCAGGACGATTGCCGGGATTCTGTATTTCTCAGCAGGAAGGATCTTGCAGAATCTTTTGGATGTGTTCCAAGTCAGATAAATTACGTTCTCCGTAGTAGATTTACACCTGAAAGAGGATATCTTGTTGAAAGTCAGCGAGGAGGACATGGATATATAAGGATAGTAAGGATCTGTTACGAACAACCCGAGGACAGGTTGAATCACATTGAAGAAATAGTGGGCGACACGATCAGCGAACAGGAGATTAAAAAACTTCTATATTCCTTGCAGGTTCGCGGTATGATAAGTGCAAGGGAGAGGTTATTGATAGAAGTTTCCCTGCGATATTCAGAAGAATTGAGCACTAATGTTTTTGATATTTCTCCTTACAAGAAAAAGGTTCTTCAGTCACAGCTCCTGAAAAGAATGCTCAGAGGTCTGGCCTTGTCCTGACAGGAGGGTATATGAGAGTATTTTGTGATAATTGTAAGAAAAAATATGCCACGTTCCACCTTAGCCAGGAAGTCGGTGGTAAATACTCTGAGATAGATCTTTGTCTGGATTGTCTTTTCAAGATATTTTCATCCGGTGAGCTTTTCAGTTTTACAGGTGAAAGCTTGTTTGATACGCAAGATTCAGAAGATCATTCTGGAATAGAAATTTTATGTGATTTTTGTGGTGTTACCTATTCCAAGTATAAAAAAGATAAAAGTTCAGGTTGTCACAGATGCGTAATATCCTTCTGCCAGTATATTGAGCCCCTTCGCGAAGGGTTTGACAGAGATCCGGAAATTTCAGGTGATTTCGAAAAAAAAGATATATGGTCTGTCAGAGCAGCCTGTAAAAAGGAACTTGAAAAAGCCATTAATGACGAAAATTATGAATATGCTGCTATTTTGAGGGATAGGATAAAAGAAATCGATTCATTGAAGAAATGATCTGGATATATTTTAAATTGTTCCTTTTATCCCTTTCCCAGGGGTTAGGTAAAATACTTGTGAATCTGAATAGTTCCATTTCTGGTATTTTTTCAGGGATCTGAGACAATTTAAGAAAGGAGCTTGCCGAATGTGGCAGTTTTTTACAGAGCGAGGTAAAAAAGTTGTTCAGCTCGCTCATAGAGAGGCATTAAGATTGGGTCATGATCTAATTGGAACAGAACATATACTTCTTGGGCTGATCGCAGAAGGTGAAGGAGTTGCTGTTCAGGTAATTCAGAACTCTGGTGTTGATACTGAAGCGATGAAAACTGCGATCGAAGAAATGATTGGTACCAGGACAGCAAAACTAAGGCCGGTAGATCTTCCTTTGAGTCCAAGGGCTAAGCGTGTTCTCGATCTTGCAATAGGAGAGGCCCGGAATGTCAAGGTAAACTATGTTGGAACAGAACACATACTCCTTGGTCTTCTTGCAGAAGGCGAAGGAATTGCATACCAGATCCTGTCTTCAAATGGCATTGAAATCGATTCGGTCAGGGAAGCATTGAAAAACTTTTCAGCCGGTTCCGAAAAGAATTCTGAAGATCTTTCAAATTCATCGATATCCGGAAAAAGCAAGTCGCGTTCTAAAACTCCCAGCCTTGACCAATTGGGCATTGACCTTACTGAAATGGCAAAGAAGCATCAACTGGATCCGGTTATTGGAAGAAGCGGGGAGATAAAACGAGTTATTCAGATCCTTTCAAGAAGGACAAAGAACAATCCTGTCCTTATTGGTGATCCTGGTGTAGGTAAGACTGCAATAATTGAAGGTCTTGCTCAGAAAGTCATATCTGGAGATGTCCCGGAACCTCTACAGAATAAGAGAGTTGTTCAGTTAAATATGGGCAATCTTGTTGCCGGCACAAAATATCGTGGTGAATTTGAAGAAAGAATGCGCAAACTTGTCAAGGAACTTTCAGAGACAAGAGAAGTGATAATATTTATTGATGAGATCCATACTATAGTTGGTGCTGGGGGAGCTGAAGGTGCTGTGGATGCGGCAAATATTCTTAAACCTTCTCTTGCCCGCGGAGAATTTCAGGTTATAGGTGCTACTACAATGGATGAATACAGAAAGAATATAGAGAAAGATGCTGCTTTGGAAAGGCGTTTCCAATCTGTAAAGGTTGAAGAACCTGATATAGAAAGTTCTATTGCTATACTTAGAGGTCTTAGAGACAGATACGAATCTCACCACAGGGTAAAGATCACAGATGCGGCGCTTAATTCCGCTGCTACCCTATCAGCAAGATACATAAGTGACAGATTTTTACCTGATAAGGGTATTGATGTTATAGATGAAGCAGCCGCCAGGGCAAGATTGCAGACTCTTGAACTTCCTCCGGAATTGAGGACTTATGAGAAAAAGCTTGACCAGGCATGTAAAGAAAAGGAAGCGGCAGTAGATGCCCAGGAATTTGAAAAAGCTGCATCTTTTCGGGATCAGGAACGGGAACTTTCAGAAGAACTTGAAGAAATGCGAAAGAAATGGCATTCAAGCCGGGACAAGGTTGAGCCGGTAGTTGATGCTGAAGAGGTTGCGGAAATCGTTTCCGAGTGGACGGGTATTCCGGTTCTTCATCTGACAGAAAAGGAAAGTCAGCGACTTATGAGAATGGAACAGGAAATTCATCAGAGGCTTATCGGTCAAGATGAAGCAGTTAGTGCAGTTGCCAGGGCTATTAGAAGAACAAGAAGTGGAATAAAAAATCCAAGACGACCAATAGGTACTTTTCTTTTTCTCGGTCCCACTGGTGTGGGTAAAACAGAACTGGCAAGATGCCTTGCCCGATTTCTTTTTGGTAGTGAGGATTCAATGGTAAGAATGGATATGAGTGAATATATGGAAAAGCATGAAGTTGCCAAGCTTATCGGTTCTCCTCCTGGATATGTTGGATATGAAGAGGGGGGGAAACTGACAGAGCTTATCAGAAGAAGGCCTTACTCAGTGATCCTTTTCGACGAAGTAGAAAAGGCCCATCCGGACGTTTTCAATATTCTTCTTCAGGTTATGGAAGATGGAAGACTGACTGACGGGCAGGGTCATTTAGTCGATTTCAGGAACGCTGTGATTATTATGACAAGTAATGTCGGAGCCAAGGATATCTTTAAGTCAAGATCCCTTGGATTTGCCGATAATTCATCAGATGATTTTGACTGGGACAGAATAAGCTCAAGTATAAAGGAAGCTGTAAAAAGAACCTTCCGTCCCGAATTTCTTAACAGGGTTGATGAAATGGTGATCTTCAGAACGTTGAAGAAAGAGGAAATGTTCAAGATCTTCGATTTGATGATGGCAGAATTAATGGAAAGACTTAGTGAGAAAAATATTAATATTTCCGTTTCTTCAGGGGCCAGGGAGTTTATTCTTGAAAAGGGATATGACCCTAAATTCGGGGCACGCCCCCTTCGGAGAACTATTCAGCAGCTTGTTGAAGACAGACTGGCTGACATGATCCTTGAGGGAACCCTTTCAGATGGAGTTAAGATCAAAGTCGGTTTAAGCGGAGAAGAACTGGCCTTTTCAAAAAAAGAACCTGAGTAGATGTATTGGAAGATCGTAATATTTTCTGCATTCATTAAAAATCTAAATTGAGGTGTTTTATATGTCCTCCTGGCTCTTGAAAGGTAAAACATCAGTTCCTTTTCCAAAGTGGGCGAGATTATTTATTGCTGTTACAGGTTTCGCCCTTCTTGCTTACAGCATTAATACTTTTTTTTCCTCTGATATGCATAAACTGCAATATACATTCCCATATACTGTTATCGCATTAGGGTGTATCTTTGTGGCGGGTTTTGAGAAAAGGATATTTTTAACAGAAGATGGCATTATCAAGGAATTCAGGACATGGGGTAGCAAAGGACGTGATCTTATACCCTGGGAAGAAGTAACTGCCGTAAGGATCTCCAAGTCGGCTGAAAATAATGTTGCAACTTTTGTGCGAGATAACAAAAATGTCACTATAACCATTGAAAAAAATAAAAACCTGGAGCTTATGGATATACTGTCCTCCTATCTTCCGGAGATCTCTCCTGAACAAATTGACTGATCTTTGAATTATGTACCTGAAACAGAAATTTAGGTATGGTTGCTCTTATTCAGAAAGGGTAACCTTACCTGTTCTGTCCATATCTTGACTTTCTGTTAGTTTGCAGCTCATGGCGCGGTTTTGCCTTTATTGAATATTATGGAATATGGTAACTTTCTTTCCGTTCCGCCAGATATCCGGTTAATTATATTATTCCTCCAGATAAGTTGAGATGAACCACCGCCGTCAAGGTTCAGGGCTTCTTCAATTCCCATTGTTTTTAACAGAGAGGCTGCTTCATGTAAAGTTGCTCCCCTGCTGTGCCAGGAACTTCTTCCATCAATCACAATAAACGAGAGGGATTTTCCGTCATGCCCCACAATAGTACGTGGATGACGTTTGTCTGTAATGTTTTTTGAAAGCCCTTCGTTATTTCTCACAATTTCTCCATTTCTTATTATCACAGGACCTCCTTGAACCATATATTCTGATCCAGCCATAGTTGGATCCTGCCATTTTATTGATATTGTAGGAGATTGATCTTGTGCTATCATTCTCATTTTCCTGATCGAGTAGCCTCTTGCAGCAAGTAGATACCCCTCACGCGGTATAAAGTGATTTGTTTGATCCCAGGGTTTTATTTTTATGATCCGGCCGTTATTAACGGTAAATTCCAGGCAATCATCGGGAAGGTCAGTTGCATACGTGCCTGAATCGGATGTATATAGTGCAACCCCGTTGGCCGGAGGTGGAGTATTGAAAGTTGAGATCCGAATTCGCTCTTTACCTGATAAAAGTGAGGACTGAAACTCTCCGTTACCAAAACTGATTTTCCCATTGCTGTTCCAGCCTATGGCTGAACGGCCATTTAAAGGTCCACTGATCGGTATAGAATCAATAACAAGAGAACCTAATGGTGTTTTACCATAGAAAAAGCCTCCATTTACTGCTGCTTCTGCACCCATATACCCAGACATCCAGGATAAAGGTAATCTATAGCCGCTTATCTTCGGAGCTGTAATTATCTCTGTTTTAACTTCTACCGGATCAAACCGGAGGGCTGTCCAGAATAGAGCTTTGCTGTAAATATTGTCTGCAGGAATGATCTTGCCATCAAATCCTGATTTGATACTCTTCATTTTTTCCCATGCTTTTCCATAGTGGCGGAAAGGACCAATGCAGAGGTTGTATGAACAGGAATCTCTCTGAATAAAAACATTTTCTCCGGTTTCGACAAATAGTTTCAATTGGTTTTCTGCTGTTTTTTTCTTAGAAAACTCAGCGATCTTTATAGTCCATTTGCCAGGTGGTTTTCCGATCCCTTCTCTGTGCATTATAAGATCAATATTATTGTTTTGGATCGTAAGGTCCCAGGTCATAGAGATCTTGCAGAGTTCCATCCAGTCAGCAAGAGAATGCATCTTTTTTTCTGAGAGATCTGATGCAGGATCCTTCAACAGGTTCTCTGGAAAAGGTGGGTCTATCTTTTGTGCCAGATTGATATATGGCTGAATAAAGGTAGGGATATCACTATATTCCTCAACGATAAACAACTGCGATAGAGTTGCTTCATGCTGCAAACCCATAGCTTTAAGGCCAAAAAGAACTGCTTCAGCAACAGTGGCTTCTAAATCAGGATAGAATCGGTCTCCCGGATATATTATCCCGAGTGCTCTTGCTGTTTCAATATAAGAATAAAATGGATGGTCAGGGGAAACATCTGAGAAATGAGGTAATTTTGTTGAAATGGGAATATTCAGTGTACTTAATATATTGGCAGCCATTTGACCTCGTGTTATTGCTATCCCATGGTTTGCCAAGAAAAATATCTGAAATATTACAAATACTGTTGCAAAAATCTTTTTTTGGAAACTCTTTTCCTTTAATAACACGAGAGAATCACCAACCTTTATAGGTATATTCATTGATGATACAACAGAAAACAAAAAATTTCTGTTTAATAAATGTTGCATAAATGTAGTTGACAGACTTGATAAGGGTTCGTATAATTGTCGGGCGCGGATAAGGGGCTATAGCTCAGTTGGGAGAGCGCTTGAATGGCATTCAAGAGGTCAGGGGTTCGAGTCCCCTTAGCTCCACCAGAATATAACATAACCGCCCCTCATGTTGTGGGGCGGTTTTTTCTTTTATTGTTGTAATTAGTGGTGTAAGATAAAAATAAATCCGGGACATTCTCCTGGAAGGGGGATAACAATGTCACCTAAAGGGTATCATTTTATTGTAGAAGCATCTGGATGTGGGGAAATTATTGGTAATGTTCAGGAAATGCAGAAAATACTTGTCGAAGCAGCAAGACAGGCAAATACACAGGTATGGTCTGTTTCATTTCACTGCTTTCCTCCAAATGGAGTTAGTGGTGTAGTTGTGATCAGTGAATCACATCTTTCTATACATACATGGCCTGAAGAAAACTATATGGCTCTTGATATATATACTTGCGGGGAGCAGAGTTTACCTGAAGTTGCTGTGAAATATGTCATAGAGCAAGTCAAATCGACCCATACTCATATTACCGAGATCACTCGGGGATTAAACGATGACGGAGAAAAAGAATTCTACCACTCCTTCATAACCTGGGAGGAACGGCGTAATAAAAACAATAAAGGATAATTCTTTATTTCAGGTAACTGTTCCAACTGACAGTTACCTGATTTGAGGTATTTCAGTCTTTTATATTATCTGAAAAAGTCGAAAAGAAGCCCCATGGGGAACCCGGCTATCTGGGTTTTGTTATATTTGGAGTAAATTCCGCTCATTCCGTCTTCCAATCCTTTCGAATGAATGCCTGAGTGTATTGACTGAGATGCTTCAATAAATGCAGCCAGCTTGTCACATGCTTCAATTATCTTTCCGTCCATAGGGTTCCAGCAGTCTTCATTGTATTTACCCTGAATCATCTTTTCACTGACTATTTTTACTGCATTGTCCCTGCCGAAACTTATTTTGTTTTCAAATTCATACTCTGTAAAATATCGGATTTCTTTATGCCATGATGAGGGGATCAGTGGGAAGATACTTTCTTCCATTGCCGATCGTTCATACATCTTTATCATCTCGTCAAGGCCCTCTACAGATTTTTTAACAGGGGAAATAATGTCTCTCGTCAGGACTTCCGGTATATCGTGAAAAAGTCCGCCATAAAAGTTGTTATATTTTCTCTTCGGACATGCACCAATTTCCATTGATACCAGATAGGATAAAATTGCTACAAAGAGCAAATGGCCAAGGACGGATGTTTGAGGTATCCTGGGCGTCTGTGCCCATCTTTTCTGGAATCTTAGTTGACCAACAAGAGCTATGAATCCGTAGATACCCTTTTTATCGTCAGGTAGTTCAATACTTGTGAGCATTTCTCTGACAGCTTTCAGGTCTCTGTGCTCATTTATCTGGCTATTGATCTCTTCCCGTGTTTTTTCAATTCCATAAAGTTTTTTACTCCAGTCATATATAAAGTCAAATTCCCATTTTGTTGCAAGATAATGAGATGCTCTCAATATCTTTTTCTCGAGGTATTCTTCATTCGAAGAAAAATAGTTGATAAATCTTTCAGTTACATTTTCAGGAAGAAATTCGAAATCTTCAACAAGATGTTTTTCAAGAACCCATTTGTTCAACCTGTCCCGCTGTTCCTTATCTGCCATTAGTTTATGGAACACAGGAGGTTTTATATCAGTAACCACGACCCTGTGAAGAAATTCAAATATTCCCCCTTCAATAAGATGTATCCAGTCAATTCTGCTTCCGGAGTATTCTTCCTCGTATTTTGCTATTACATAAGCAATAATGAATTTATGTGCCTGTTTGGCCATTTCGGTGAATTGTGCAGGCCTTGGGTGATCATTCCATCTTTCTATGTTTGAGGCTGAAAAGATCCTTTCGATCAGAGATCGTGTAATCAAAATCCATTTCACTCCTGTCCTTTATATCTTAGCAGTTAAAACTTTGACATAGGGTTTGCTCGAAAAAACGGCATCTAATAAAAAGATTATATTGTCATTTCATTTAACATGCAAAATTACAGTTTTCCGGTTTAAAAGTGTATGTGTTTTAAAATAGAGATAGCAGATCGTGTTATTGAGGTCCTGTTTTCAGGGTTTATATTCACCTGTAAAATATTTAATACGATGACAGTAAAGACTGGTAAAATTAGAAGGAGGCAATGAATGGAGGAATCTTCAATGGACGAGACAGATCCAAAACTCGAAAATGAGGGAAACGGAAATTCTAAACCACCCGTAACAAAAGAAATATCAAGGAATTTCTTTGCAGGGATTCTTGTTTTTATCCCCTTAATATTTCTTTTGCTTATTATCAGGTTTTTTGTTGAGACAGTTCTTATGATAGGCACGAATATTCTTGGTATTACCAAATCCTTTGAAATGACCGCCATAGTTGCAGTTATAACAATAGTGTTTATAACGTATGCAGGATACAAGTTCCGTAAAAGGGAACAGTGGCTATTAAATTACCTCGAAACACTGATAATATCCATACCATTTCTTGGTTCATGGTACAAGATCATGAAAGATCTCATATCTTCTTTCAGCGGTGCAGGGCAGGTTGAGGGAAAATACCTTGGTGTGGCTAAAGTTCCAGTAGGTAACGGTTATGTGATTGCTTTTGTGACCAAAAGACAAAAGATCAAAGAAAAAGTTCATGTTACATTATTCATGCCTACATCTCCCAATCCGACATCCGGTATAGTGCTTTTTTTTGAGGAAGAGCAGATAGAGTATTTGCCCATGACTGCGGAAAAGGCTTTTACAAAAATAATTTCACTTGGTGTAAGAGAGTAATACTAATATCCAAATGGCATATGGAACCGAGAATAATTTCAATTACCGACAATATGTTGATCAATTGCAGGAATTATTTCATTGTTACATTTCCGTTACATTAGTGGAATATTATTGTTACACGTAGCAGGTAGACTTCCATTTGTCCACTGAGACAAATATAAGGGAGGTTTTTTCAAGTTATGAAAAAAATGGCATTGGTTATCGCAGTTTGTTTAATGGTAATGGCTTTTGCGGGTGTGGCTTTTGCAGGCGAGCTCGTTATCAAGGGGTCCACCACTGTTCTTCCTATCGCACAGGCTGGCGCTGAGAAGTTCATGGAAGCAAACAGCGACGTGAAAGTCAGTGTTTCAGGCGGCGGAAGCGGAAATGGAATCAAGGCCCTTATCGATGGTTCCACCGATATCGCTGATGCTTCCAGGTTCATCAAGGACCAGGAAGTCAAGGCATGCTGCGAGAAGGGTATCTATCCAGTCCCTCATGCAGTAGCAATGGACGCAATTGTTCCTGTTGTACATCCTGACAATCCTGTTAAGAATCTGACCCTGGATCAGATGAAAAAGATCTACATGGGCGAGATCACCAACTGGAAAGAAGTTGGCGGACCTTCAATGGCTATTGCTGTTGTTGGAAGAGATACCAGTTCCGGAACCTATGAAGTATGGGAAAAGCTCGTAATGGACAAAGAGCGTGTAACCGAAAGAGCTCTTGTGGTTGCTTCCAACGGTGCTATGGTGCAGACCGTAACTAAGAACAAACTTTCTGTTGGTTATGTCGGGATTGGGTATCTCAGTGATGAAGTAAAAGGTCTTACTGTTAATGATATAGAAGCCACAGTTGAAAATGCCAAAAATGGTGTGTACCCTGTTTCACGCTACCTTTACATGTTCACTAACGGCTGGCCAAAGGGTGATGCCGGTAAATTCATCACTTTCATTCTCAGTGCAGCCGGTCAGGAAATAGTAGCCAACGAAGGTTATGTGCCTGTACGTTAACAAAGCCGGTTTAGGCAAGGATAATATTTAACGCTGATGTAAATTAAATCCTTTAAAAGCTCTGATCCCAGAGTCGTAACTCTAATAAACCTGCTGTATGTCCTTCATTTAATACCCATGAACAAAAAGAAGGTCGCAGCAGGTTTTTTAAATTCACGTAAAAGGTGTGGATATTAATGAAAGGGGAAAAGATTCCGGCTATTATTATCCAGGGTATTTCGAGTCTTGGTGTAGTGGTCATGGTATTCATTCTGTTCTTTCTTGTGAAAGAAGGTGTTCCGGTGCTATCCGAGGCTACCATAGGAGATCTTCTTTCAGGAAAATACTGGTATCCTACAGAAGAACCTGGAGTATTCGGGATGCTGCCATTAATTCTGGGGACACTTAGTGTAACATTTCTCTCTTCACTGATTGCCGTACCCTTCAGTCTTCTCGTTGCAATTTTCATAGCTGAAGTTGCACCTGACTGGATGCATGATGTTCTGAAACCGGTTTTGGAAATTCTGGGCTTCTTCCCTTCTATTATTCTTGGATTTCTTGGAATGATCCTTATCGCACCCTGGCTTCAGGATAAATTCACCCTCATTACAGGGCTCAATATGTTCAATGCTTCATTACTTTTGGGAATAATGGTTCTCCCTATAGTAAGTTCTCTTTCTGAAGAAGCCCTTTCCTCAGTACCCCGGGAACTTCGTGATGCTGCTTACGCTTTAGGTTCGACGAGATGGGAGACTATAAGTAAAGTTGTTTTCCCGTATGCCCTGCCGGGTATTCTGGGAGGTACCCTGCTTGGCATAATGAGAGGTCTTGGAGAAACAATGGTCGTCCTTATGGCTGCGGGAGGCGCGGCTATTATCCCAAGGTCGATCTTTGATCCTGTCCGTCCGCTTACTTCTACGATTGCAGCTGAGATGGGAGAGACACCTGTTGGTTCCGTTCACTACCATGCACTTTTCTTCGCTGGCCTGATCCTTCTTATAATGACCCTTATCATTAACTTTCTTTCAATGTGGATAGAGTCAAAGGGGAGGCTGAATAAATGATGAAAATGCGACGTTTCTTCGACAGGATAATGACAGTTATATTCTGGATGTCAGCCATTTCAGTAGTAATGCTTGTTATGGCAATAGTGATGTATATTTTTGTCAATGGATACGAGTCTATCTCATGGGAATTTATCACCCAGCCACCAAGGGATAGTATGACAAAGGGAGGAATAAGTACTCCCCTGATAGGTACCATCCAGCTTGTATTGGTTTCCATGTTTTTTGCAATGCCTGTCGGGGTTGCTACTGGACTGTATTTTGCAGAATATTCCAGAGGAGATGCTTTTACCCTTATGCTTGGTCTGGCAGTCAGATGTCTTGCGGGAGTCCCGTCTGTGGTGTTCGGACTTTTTGGTTTATCTCTTTTTGTTGTCCTGTTGAAATTCGGTTCCTGTTTGCTTTCCGCGGGTCTCACTCTCGGTTGTCTTGCATTACCTTTAATAGTTACAGCCACTGAACAGGCTTTTCTTGCAGTCCCTCAGGAATACAGGGATGGTTCGTATGCTCTTGGGGCGACTAAATGGCAGACAATATACAAGGTTGTATTTCCTGCTGCTATGCCTACCATAATTACTGGTGCTATACTAAGCATAGGCAGAGTTGCCGGTGAGACAGCGCCAATAATCTTTACGGGAGCTGCTTTTTTTACTCCGGATATCGCTAAAAATATTTTTGATGAGGTGATGGCTTTACCTTATCATATTCTCGTGCTTGCAACAGCAGGTACTCGTATAGAACAGACAAGGCCAATACAGTATGGGACTGCGCTGGTCCTCTTAATAGTAGTTCTTGGAATAAGTTCGGTAGGTATATATTTCCGTAATCGTTTCAGAAGATCGACAAGAGCTTAGAAAAGGAGAAAATTCATGACGGATATACAGTTAAAAGTTAAAGATCTGAACCTTTATTATGGTGAGAACCATGTCCTTCAGGACGTTTCTCTTGAGATATTCAGGAAGAAAGTCACCGCTCTAATTGGTCCTTCAGGTTGCGGAAAGAGTAGTTTTTTGAGGTGCCTTAACAGAATGAATGATTTTATAAGGGGTGCAGGTGTAAAGGGACTTATCGAACTTGAAGGTAAAAATATATATTCCAAAAATACTGATGTAATATCTCTTAGAAGGAACGTAGGAATGGTATTCCAGAAACCTAACCCATTCCCAATGAGTATTTACGACAATGTAGCTTATGGCCCGAGGCTTCATGGAATCAGAAATAAGGAAAAACTTGATGAGATAGTTGAAGATAGTATCAAGGGAGCTGCTCTCTGGGAAGAAGTTAAGGATAAGCTTTCCAGTTCAGGCCTGGGATTATCCGGGGGGCAGCAGCAGCGTCTCTGCATTGCAAGGGCTATAGCAACTCAGCCGGAAATTGTTTTAATGGACGAACCTACAAGTGCTCTTGACCCACTTGCCACAGCCAAGATAGAAGAACTTATCCGTCAGCTGAAAGAAGATTTTACTGTAATTATTGTTACACATAATATGCAGCAGGCGGCAAGAATATCTGACTATACTGCCTTTTTTCTCCTTGGGGAACTTGTAGAATGCGGTTTGACTACTGATATATTTACCAGTCCGAGTGATAAGAGGACTGAAGACTATATTACCGGGAGATTCGGTTAGGAGTGGAGGACAATGAACACGATCAACACACGTGCATCTCTGGAAGAAAGTTATAACGAAGTAAAAAGAAAAGTGCTCAAACTTGGCAAAATGGCCGGTGAAGCACTTTCCAAATCTGTATGGTCACTCAAGAACAAGGATTCTGAACTCGCAAAAACTGTGATTGAGATGGATGACAGTATTGATAGTCTGAGGTACGAGATCGAGAATGACTGTTTAAAATTTATTGCAAGGTTTCAGCCTTTCGGAGAAGATCTCAGAGCGGTTTCCTCCTGCATGTATATGGCGAGTGACTTAGAAAGGCTTGGAGATTATGGGACCAGTATATCCAAAACAGCGATAAGATTATCAGAAGAGGAATACATTAAGCCTCTTATCGATATACCTCGAATGAACGATGTAGTTAAAGTTATGCTTGACAAAAGTCTGGAGGCATTTGACAGACGTGATATAGACCTTGCAAAAACAGTTTTTGCCATGGATGACCAGGTAGATGATCTTGAAACGCAGATACTCAGGGAGCTTGTTCTTATGATGATAGAAAGATCCAGCAGGATTGAACAGGGGTCAGAGCTGTTTCTTGTTGCTCGCAGCCTTGAAAGAGCTGGAGATCATATTACGAACATTGCTGAAAGGATCCTTTACATCTCTACGGGGGAATTTGCTTCCGCTTCGAAGTTCAGGCGGCCTATAGAGAGAAAGTTCGATTAGGGGTTGCTGCCTATGGCTGGGGAAAATATATTAGTTGTGGAGGATGAAGGGGCTATTGTTGAAATAGTTACACAAGCATTCCGCAGGCATGGTTTTGAAGTCCAGTCAGTGAATAACGGAGATGCTGCTCTCGATCTTGTACAAATGCTGCGCCCCGATCTTATAGTACTTGATATTATGCTTCCTGAAATGGATGGGTGGGAAGTCTGCCGAAGGCTGAAGGCAAGTCCCGAGACTAAAAATATTCCAGTTATTATGCTGACAGCCAGAAGGGAAGAAAGGGATGTTGTCGAAGGTCTGAGTCTTGGGGCTGATGATTATATCAAAAAACCCTTTTCTCTTCCGGAACTTGTTGCGAGAGTCAAAGCTATTCTGAGGAGAAGTGCAGGAGAAGATCCCGTACCGACCATTGTTAACGGGGATATCCTTATAGATATCGAAGAAGAAACTGTTTATTTAAGGGATCGAGTGATAGATCTTAGTCCTACCGAGTTCCAGCTTCTTGAGTCTTTATGTCGAAAACCGGGTAGAGTGGTCTCAAGGGAAGAACTTCTTGCTAGAATATGGGGTTTATATGGCGGAGATACCAGAACCGTAGATGTCCATATTTCCCGGCTGAGGCAAAAACTTGACGATCTCAATAAACCCAAACTGATCATCCAGGCTTTAAGAGGCAGGGGATACAGACTTTCATGGGAGGAATGATTTGTGAAAAATCTAAAGAATCAGCTCCTGTTTATCTTTGCAGTTATCACGGTATTTGCCTTTGCCATCAGCTGGATCATGCTCGGTGGAATATTGAAGGACAGAATAGTAGAAGAGGCTCGAAGTGAGATAAGCAGGCAGACTGCTGCACTGGGAAACTTTATCGATGCTAATGGATTAGAAAGCCTCAAAGTTGATCTTGATAACTGGAGAGCAATGATAGGGGGCAGGCTGACAGTAATTAGAAGGGATGGCAAGGTTATTCTGGATTCAGATGTAGATCCCTCTAAACTTGATAATCATTTCAATCGTCCCGAAATACAAACAGCTTTTAATGAAGGAAATGGTACGAGTCTGCGCTATAGCAGAAGTCTGAATGCGGATCTTTTGTATGTTGCCCAAAAGTCAGAAATTGATGATGAGCCTGTGGTCGTTAGAATAGCATATCCTATGGAAACGCTTAAAAAGGCGTTTCTCCAGGCCCGGAACAGGTTGATAGTATATATTCTTATGCTTGTAGCTGTAGTAATATTACTTGAACTTTGGGTAATTCGCCGTTTCTTCAGGCCACTTGAAAATATCATAAAAGTCGCATGTCAGATAGCAAGAGGTGAGAAAGGCCATTTTCCTCTAATGAAAGATACTGAACTTCAGAAGCTTTCCAATGCACTTGACAGTATGTCAGAAAACCTCAGGTCAACAATGGATGATCTTTCGATGGAACGTGAAATGTTAAACAGCATAATCACTATAATGCCTACAGGCGTGATCCTGTTGGATAAAGGCAGAAAGATCAGGTTTATAAATGAAACAGCCATAAGTCTTCTTGGAATTCAGTCGAATGTCCAACAGGGTGAATTCATTGAAAGGCTGATCCCCTATCATGATATGTATTCTGTAATGGATAATGCAGATAATGGCCTAGAAAAATATGAATATCTCAATATACCTGAAATGGGGAATAAATATCTGAGAGTTTCAGCAAGTCCCGCAGGTACGGGAATGTTGATAGTACTTAATGATCTGACCCACGAAAGAGAGCAGGAAGAAGCCCGAAAGAATTTCATAGCGGATGCAAGCCATGAACTTCAGACGCCTCTAACCACCATAAGAGTTACCGCAGAATACCTTGTTGATATTCTTGAGGATAATGAAGAGGCTGTAAAATATCTTAATACAGTCATAAAACAGCAGGAAAGAATAACAGGTCTTGTTGATGATATGCTTTTACTTTCCCGGATGGAATCTCAACCTCCTTCCGAAGATAAGGAAAACATCGATATATCATTACTTCTGCAGGCTTCCATGGAGGAATATGCAAAACATCCTTTTGCAGAGAATATAAAGATCAATGACATTATCGAGAAAGAAGTGGTAGTTAACGGGAGAATCTCTGATATTACTCGTGCGATCAATAATGTCCTAGATAATGCAGTTAAATATGTACATGAAAAGTTTAAGGATGAACCTGGTGGGGAGATAACTCTCATTCTTGAAAGTAAGGGAGACAACCTTTCACTCAGGATCTCTGATAACGGGGTAGGGATAAGTCCTCCGTCTGGGGCAAGGATATTTGAAAGATTCAGGCGGGGAGATCAGCATAGAGCAAGGGGCAGCTGGGGTAACGGTGGCTATGGACTTGGACTTGCTATAGCGAAAAGAGTGTTTGAAGCTCATGGTGGATCGATATATCTCCTGAATGGGAATGACGGGGCAGATTTTGAGATAAATCTTCCTGTTATTCAGAACAGATCTGAAGGGTAGATATCCTTAACAAAAATCCCTGATAAAAAAGAGGAAGGGCTTAGCCCTTCCTCTTTATTCTTTATGGTAGCCCCAACGGGATTCGAACCCGTGTCTCCACCTTGAGAGGGTGATGACCTTGACCACTAGTCGATGGGGCCTTTTGGCTGGGGGACAGGGATTCGAACCCCGACTTTCTGATCCAGAGTCAGACGTCCTGCCATTAGACTATCCCCCAAAGATATGCTGCAAACACAGCATTGGGTATATTACCATTGCAGATTCGAAACTTCAAGTCCTGTATAACAGAAATCAGGCAATATTAATCAATTTCTTTTCGATTTTCAGGAATAACAATTTCTGATAAGTCTTTCTTTTTTGAGATACTCTTGATTGACAAGACTGGCTCGGGGTAGTATATTCCCTGATTATTACAGTGATTCTAATAATTCGCGATGAAGAGGAAATTAACCTGATCAGATCCATTCAGAGAGAGGGAACCAGGGCTGAAAGTTTCTTCAGGACAGATCAGGTGAAAACCACCTCTGAGCGGGTATCGAAGCCTGCTAAAGGATAAGATGCCGGGGTAAGCCCCTTAAAGCTGAATTGAGTGTCCGGTTGTTAGAATGAGATCGGGAACTGGAGTGGAACCACGGTCAAGCCTGTATCGTCTCCAAATGACGTTACAGGCTTTTTTAATGGAGGTGTAGTTCATGTCTGGAGGAATTCTTGATAAGTACGAAAGGTTATTACCTGTAGGTGCAGATACACCAAGGCTGTCTTTATGTGAGGGGAATACCCCTTTGATCTATCTCAAAAACCTTAGTCAAAAGCTTGGGGTAGATCTAAGAGTTAAATTTGAAGGGCTCAATCCGACCGGTTCTTTCAAGGACAGAGGAATGGTAATGGCTGTAGCGAAGGCAGTAGAAAATGGAGCAAAGGCTCTGGTCTGTGCTTCAACAGGTAATACATCAGCTTCAGCAGCTGCTTATGCTGCTCATGCTGGTATACCATGTTTCGTTATTTTGCCTGCTGGCTACGTCGCAATGGGAAAGCTTACACAGGCCCTGGTCTATGGAGCAAAAGTAATTTCAATACAGGGGAACTTTGACAAGGCTCTTGAGCTTGCAAGACAGGCCTCGGAAGAAATGGGGCTTGCTATTGTCAATTCGGTAAACCCATATCGCCTTGTTGGCCAAAGGACAGCTTCCTGGGAGATATGTGATGAGCTTGGAGATTCCCCAGACTGGCTTCTTATCCCTGTTGGTAATGCAGGCAATATCAGTTCATATCATGCAGGTTTTGAGCAGTATATAAAAATCGGAAGATGTTCAAGTCTCCCACAATTAAAAGGTATTCAGGCAGAAGGTTCAGCACCCCTTGTAAATAAATGTAGTGTCGATAATCCTGAAACTGTAGCAACAGCTATCCGCATAGGACATCCTGTTAGCTATTCAAAAGCATGCAACGCAGTCAAGAGAAGTCATGGTGAATTTATGAGTGTTTCCGATGAAGAGATCCTCGAAGCTCAGAGGATACTTGCTGCAACTGATGGTATTTTTGCTGAGCCGGCTTCATGTACTACCATCGCTTCACTTTTAAAGCTTGCTGACAGGGGAATTTTGCCGTGTGGTAAGAAGATCGTTTGCATTTTGACAGGCAATGGGTTAAAGGATCCTGATGCCCCCCTTCCAGGTCTTAAAGGTCCTCAGGAGATCGAGGGTTCATGGGCAGCTCTGAAAGAGGTTCTTTCCAATGAGACTTCCTCTTAGAGTTAAGGTCCCGGCCTCAAGTGCGAATCTTGGTTCTGGTTTTGATACGGTAGGTCTTGCTCTTTCGCTTTACAATTTCTTTGACGTTCTTGAGACAATGCCGGAGGGCGAGTATTCCATAGATATAATTGGAGAGGGAAGTACTGAGCTGTCAAGGGATATTGGTAACCAGTTTATCCAGAGTTATGAAAAGGCATGTGATAGCTGGGGTATAGCTAAAAAAGGACTTCGCGTAAGATCGTCAAATGCCGTACCCCTGGCCAGAGGGCTTGGCAGTTCTTCCACAGCTATTGTTGGTGGTGTGATGATCGCAAATCTGTTCCGGGATGTTCCACTGTCCAGGGAGGCTCTACTTCCTCTTATGGTAGAGGCCGAGGGGCATCCGGACAATGTTGTTCCATGTTGCCTTGGTGGAATGGTTGTCAGTTGCTGGGATAATGGAGAACTTAAATTTGTAAAAATGCCCCGGTTACCTCAAGATATCGTTGCAGTTGTTGCGGTGCCCGACTTTAAGGTAAGTACAAAAGATGCAAGAGAGGCGCTTCCGCAAAACGTATCTATGAAGGATGCAGTTTTTAATCTAAGCAGATCTGCGCTTCTGGCTGCTTCATGGGCTACTGGAAAATTTGATAATCTTCCATGGGCAATGGGTGATAAATTGCACCAGCCTTTCAGATCCAAGCTCTTTCCTGGTGGAGAGACTATTCTCAGGGAGGTAAAAGAGATCCCAGAGTGTACTGGAGTCGCAATAAGCGGTTCAGGCCCAAGCGTAATTGCTTTTTCAAACGGTTCAGGGAATCCAGTTGCCAAATTAATGTGTTCAATATTTACGAAATATGGCGTCCGTTCTCGATTTTTTGTGTTGGATGAGGATTACCAGGGTACTGTAATTGAAAGTCTACCTGGCTTGAGGAGGGAAATCTGATGAGAATGCGTGTTTTAGTAATCAGTCTCGACCTTTTTTCAACTCAGGAAAGAGCCAATAATATCATTGAACGTCTTAAAAGGATCCATAAAGAGGAAAACCTTGTTATCGTCTTAAAGAATAATTCAAACCAGAATCAGTCATTTGGAAGCCCTGGTATTTCAGACGAGGTATTAAAAACTGGAAGGGACATATTACATCAAATTCATTCCGGTCTGTTTAACGTTTCTGTAATATATTCACAACTGATGGAACAGTACGGGATTTCTTCTGTAGCGATCGGGGATAGTGATATTGGATTGGAGATAGATGACCGGGACATAAAGGTAGCAGTTTCAAAAATCGATACCAGTTTATTGACTCAAAGTATTCGGTCAGGTCAAGTTCCAGTGATCAGTGGTGGTTTTACCCAATTGTCAAGGGATGGAAAGATATCTGGGAACAAAGGTGCGTCGGATCTTCTTGCCGTTGCTATTGCATCCAGTCTGGGAACAGAAAGATGTGAATTCTGGTCGAAGGATACAGGAGTATATTCAGGAGATCGTAGTATTGTGGTAAATTCGCAGAAGATTGATGAGCTTAATACTGATGAATGTATGGAAATGGCTGTTCTTGGTTTTGTATTACCGGATATGGAGGCTCTTGAACTTGCTCGTAAGACAGGAGTAAATATATTTTTTACAGCACCTTTTTCTGAGGAGGGGACCTGGATAATGGCAAACAGGGGAAATGAAAACAATAATGTAAAGGCTGTTGCATATGACACAGATACCGCCAAGATTGCCGTTCTTGGAGTGCCTGACAGACCGGGAATAGCTGCAACCATATTCTCTGCTCTTTCTGAAAATGATATTAGCTCTGAAATGATAATCCAGAGTGTTATGAGAGGCCAGATTAATGATATTGCTTTTCTGGTTAAAAAGGCTGACATAGAAAGGGCAATAACAGTCTGCCGTAATCTTGCAAGGGAGACCGGGGCTCAGGGTGTAACATTTGACACCGAAATAGCGAGAGTTTCAGTAATTGGTGCCGGGATATCCAATCGTCCTGATATACCCTCCAGGGTATTCTCAACACTCGCGGCACATGAAATAAATATTGATATGATAGCGGCTACTTCCATATCCATTATATGTGTAGTATCCGAGCCTCAGGCTCAGAAAGCGGTACAGGCACTTCATTCAGAATTTATCGAATGATCATTGATGTATGTTCTGGGGTGATCACAGGAAGTCTTTCGGGATCTCATTAACAGTATATTCAGGTTACGGTATTTTATTTCCTGTTTGTTTCAAATAATGTAGAATAACCTGGGAATACAGAATAAAGGAGATGAATTTATTGAAAAGACACATCCCTTTTTTAACTGTTATATTGCTGTTGTTTTTTCTGGTCTCTTCAGTTATGGCGGAAGAGATGAAGCTTGATTCAGACCGAATGGAGTATGATCCTGATAAGGGCAGTGTATATGCTTCTGGTAACGTCCTTTTCACAAGGAACGAGCTTGATATCAATGCTGATAGAGCAGAGGGTAAGATAGACGGCTCATCAGCACTGTTCTGGGATTCTGTAAAAGGAGAAGGTTTTCTAAATGGTGAGTCTGTGAACTTTGTCTGTGACAAATTGCAGGCTGAGTTTAAGGACCCTGTATATTATTCTCTTAATGGTAATGTTGATGCAAAGATCGGGACCAGGCATATTATTGCAGATTCTCTTGATCTTTCTGGTAATGATCTGGAAGCATTTAAGATCAGTCACTTTAGTGATTCCGAATCAGGAATAACTGTTTCAGGTGAAAAAATGGAAGGGACTATCGTGGAAGATCTGATAGAAGATATGATAGTCGAAAAAAATGTTCGCCTTACTCTTGAAGGTAATAATGATCAGAAAACAGTTATTACTGGAGACAAGGCTGTATATTCAAAACAGAGGGGTACGATCGTTGTTTCAGGAAATGCAAAAGCTGTTCAGAGTGACAGGATAATCACCGCCAGCAACCTTGTATTTTTTCCTGGTACACAAAAAATAGAAGCTACTGGTGATCCCCGGATTGTTTTCAGGATGAACGGAGATAAAGAAAAGGAATGACTGTACAACTCTCTGCAGTTAAACTTGAGAAGTCATTTAAGGGCAGGACGGTTGTATCTGAAGTCGATCTTCAGGTAAATATGGGAGAAATAGTAGGGTTGCTTGGTCCAAATGGAGCCGGGAAAACTACTACTTTTTATATGATCGTTGGCCTGATAAAACCGGATAATGGAAGTATCCTGCTTGATGAAAAGGATATTACTCCTCTTCCTGTTTATCGAAGAGCGAGGAACGGGATCGGCTATTTACCCCAGGAAACTTCTGTGTTCAGAAATTTGAGTGTCAATGAGAACATTACTCTTGTGCTTGAAGAACTTGGATGCAATGCTCTGGAAATTCGAAAAATACGTGATCAGCTCCTGAATGACCTTGGGCTTTCTGAAATTGCAGATGTTCCCGGTTATGCTTTAAGCGGAGGAGAGAGAAGAAGGGTTGAGATAGCAAGATGCCTGGCTATAGCACCCGATTTCCTTCTTCTGGATGAGCCTTTCAGTGGTATTGATCCGATAGCGGTTTACGATATTCAGCAGATAATTCTGAGTCTCAGGGCTAAGGGTTACGGGATCCTCCTTACGGATCATAATGTCCGTGATACTCTTGCAATTACAGACAGGACATATCTTATCCATCGAGGGCAGATCGTTATTGAAGGATCCCCGGAATATGTAGCTGAAAGTGAAGTTGCAAGAAAGTTTTACCTCGGCGATCGTTTTTCCTGGTGAACAGAAAGTATCCGGTTCCATTCTTTTTGTTCTAAAATGTTACAGAGCTCTTTTACAGCATTAGAGACCGGAATACTCAATGATTCTGAAGGTCCTCGATATTCGGGTTGAACACCGATAGTGATGATCTTTGGTATATTAAGATCTTTTAGAAGCAGATCAAGTGGGAATCCATGAGTTGTAAAAGTTATATTCGAGAATTCTTCAATACTCATTTTTCTGTATTCTCCCGGCTCAAGTCCCATATCTGCCGTATCAATGATTATCAGAGTTTCAGGGCTGAGCCTTTTTAGTGGAGCGACATAATTTTCTGGAACAGTTTCGCAGTTATAGATCGCCAGCCATGGCAGATTACGTTCAATTAATTCGTTTGCAATTCTGGGTCCGGTACCATCGTCTCCGATGATAGAATTTCCAATTCCCCAGAATACAATAGATTCTGTCATTATAGATTACCCCTTTTCAGATTATGGAGGCAAGAATGCATAACAAGCTTCCTCGAATGGTCCGCAATGCAATGATAATGATGATTGGAACTTTTGCAAGTAGAATACTCGGACTTGTGAGGGAGATCATTATAGCTGCCTTCTTCGGTGCTTCAAGGCAGCTTGATGCTTTTTATATTGCTTACACTCTTGCAAATCTGTCAAGGCAGCTACTTGCGGAGGGGGCTTTATCTGCGGCATTTGTACCTGTTTTTTCAAAAACCCTTCATAAGGATGGAGAAAAAAGGGCCTGGGATCTGGCAAAACAGGCTACTGCAGTGCTTTTCATTGCCGGATCAGTTACAGTAATTCTTGGTATCCTGATTTCACCATTGCTCGTTTCTCTTATGGCACCTGGTTTTGACGCGGGTAAACACCATTTAGCCATGTTATTTACCCGCTCCATGTTCCCCTTTCTACTTTTTGTTTCCATGGCGGCACTTGCTATGGGTGTGCTGAACAGCATGAACTATTATTTTATTCCTGCAGTAGCACCTGCCTTAAGCAATGTAATATTTATTATTACGGTTTTGCTTTTTGCATCCCGTACAGGTATATGGAGTCTCGTATTTGCCGTCCTTCTTGGTGGTTTTTCCCAATTTGCTCTGCAATGGTTCTGGACATACAAAATTGATATTTTCCTCTGGCCGGCAAAGCCGCGCCGTAATGACAGTGAACTCATCCAGATGATGAAACTCTTTTTCCCCTATGCCGCGGGTCTTTCTATAAATCAGTTGAATCCTGTGATCAGCAAGATCCTGGGCTCATTTCTCGTCGATGGAGCTATATCTGTTCTGAACTATGCCAACAGGATAATTCAGCTTCCTCTGGGGCTTTTCGTGGTAGCTATTTCACAGGCAGTTCTGCCGGAACTATCACGAAGTACACTGGATAGTGAAGATACTTTCGGGACTCTTATGGCCCAATCGGTTCGTTTCACACTATTTATTGTTTTACCAGCCACGGCAGGCCTGATCTTTATATCCAGCGAAATGGTTAATCTTCTCTTTCTGAGAGGTGCATTTGGGGACTGGGCATGGAGGGCCACTTCCTCGTCGCTTATGATGTATACTTTAGGACTTCCAGGGATGGCATGCAATACAGTACTAATGAGGGGGTTATATGCTAAAGGATTGCCAAGAGCTGCTGTTGCAGTTACTATGACAAGCCTGGTATCCAATATATTTTTCAGTCTGATCCTGATGCAGTTTATGTCATACAATGGTTTAGCCCTCGCAAATTCTATTGCATTTACGCTTTCTGCCTTTACAGGGTGGATTATAATTCATCGCCAGCTAAAAGGAGATTTTCACGTTATTTCGTTGAGCTGGATCGTCAAACTGTCATTTTGTCTTGTAATTATGTTTACTTTTATTATGCTGGTTAAATTTTTCCTGCCCTTCCCTCCTTATGGTTCTACAGTCATAAAAATGGTCTGGATTGTGACTACTATCAGTATTTCAGTTGCTGTTTTCGGGATATTGACAATGTTCTTAAAGTTTGATGAGCTTGATTGGATAAAACATGCTCTCGGAAAATAAATTATTTAAGAATCCCAATATATTTATATTCAGGTATTAAGGAGGTACAAGGATGGATAGATCCGTAAAAACTGTCCTATTTGTTGTTCTACTTGTTTTTTTTGTTTCATTTACGATCCTGACGGGAGTAACTTCTGTCTTTTCAGAGGAACTTCAAGAGGCGCTTGATGCCAGGACGTGCCTGATATGGATAGAGGGGCAACAACTGGGGGAAATGATAATTGGAGCCCGGGCCCAGATGGGTTTTATACTTGTAGACTCAAAGCTTAAAGATCTTGTTGCTGGAAATCCGGACGCTCCGGACTGGCTCAGGTGGCACAGTTCCCATTTCGGTACAGGTCCCGCAGGCAGGGAGCTTTTTATAATTCGTTACAAAACATTTAAACCCTGGGATTTTGATCCTGAAAAAGTATTCATAAATGGATCCCAATTGCAGCGGGAAGATATTGTTACCAGAAAGGCATTTACAAGACAGGGGCTTTTGCCGTCCGACGTTTCGGGTACTATAGCTGTATTTGCTCCACTGGGAAATATGAAGCAACAGGATAATGTAAAGCTTTTACCACTTGCTTATGGTGAATATTCGGGAATATTGGAAATTCCCTTGAGTGTGGGTAAGTGACCATGAACAGGGGATTTATTACTCTTGGCATAGAGACCAGTTGTGATGACACTGCTGTTGCTGTACTTGAGGGACAGAACAATGTCCTTTCTGAATTTGTCTCCAGTCAGGTCAATGATCATGCACCATTTGGTGGAGTAGTGCCCGAATTTGCTTCAAGAAAACACATGGAGGCTATTCTTCCATTGATAAGGGCTGTTTTGAAGGAAAGCGGTATTTCCTGTCCTGAAAATGAGATCGATCTTGTTTCAGTAACTTCTGGTCCAGGTCTGATGGGTTCTTTACTTGTTGGAGTTATGGCAGCGAAAGGTCTTGTTCAGGCATGGGATGTTCCGCTAATAGGAGTTAACCATATTGAAGGGCATATCTTCGCTAATATAGTAAATCATCCAGAGCTGAAACCTCCATTCCTGAGCATGGTGGTTTCTGGAGGTCATACAGAAATAATTCTTGTCAGGGCTTTTGGCGATTACAGAATACTTGGAAATACAAGGGACGATGCTGCTGGTGAAGCTTACGATAAAGTAGCAAAATTACTGGGACTTGGTTATCCGGGTGGTCCAGTTGTAGACAGCATGGCCTCAATAGGTTCATGTTCCAGATACAATTTCCCGGTGCCAATGAAAGGGCGAAATGAAATATCTTTTAGTTTCAGTGGTCTGAAAACAGCAGTATTATGGGAAGTTAAAAAGTTGCAGGAAAAAGGTTCAGAAATACCCGTAGAGGATATTTGCGCATCTTTCCAGAGGGCTGCTGTGGATTCACTGGTTGAAAAACTTGAACTTGCACAGGAGTTTACGGGAATTGATCAAATAGCTTTATCCGGTGGAGTAGCATCAAACAGTCATTTAAGGAAAACTCTCAGTGAAATTTCTCAAAGGAAAAAGGTTGATTTTTTTCTCCCTCCCCCGGGGCATTGTACTGATAATGCTGTAATGATAGCAGCAGCTGGATACAATGCTTTTCATAGAGGTGAGAGGTCTGATCTGACGCTTGCTCCCTCCCCATCCTGGCAAATATCAAATCATATGTAATCATGAATAAAAATGATAAAAACAAAGAAAAGTAAAAATAATAATCAATAAACGCACTTATTTAGGCCTAAGCGTTGTTGAGGAAAAAACTCACAGCAACTAATATCAATTGCGATGATTAGCACTCGATGGTTTTGAGTGCTAATACTTACAAAGTCAATAAATATTCACAGGAGGGATGTTTTAGATGAACCTGAAACCTTTAGGCGATCGAATAGTAGTTAAAGTGGTCACACAGGAATCAAAGACCAAGGGAGGAATTGTTCTTCCCGATACTGCCAAGGAAAAACCCCAGGAGGGTGAAGTAGTTGCAGTAGGAAGTGGAAAAGTTCTTGAGAATGGCCAGAAGCTTCCTCTCGAAGTCAAGGTCGGGAACAAGATAATCTTCAGTAAATATGCTGGAACTGAAGTCAAGGTTGAAGGCGAGGAACTTGTTATTTTCAGTGAAAGAGATGTTCTTGCAATAATTGAAAATTAGTTTTTTTGAATAATATTTACAAATCCAGGGAGGTCATTTAATAATGCCAAAAACTTTATGTTTCGGAGAAGAAGCCCGTCGTGCAATGAAAGGCGGAATTGATAAAGTAGCAGATACTGTAGCAGTAACCCTTGGTCCCAAGGGAAGAAACGTAGTTCTTGAGAAGAAGTTCGGTTCTCCAACCATTACCAACGACGGAGTTACCATTGCAAAGGAAATAGAGCTTGAAGATTCTTATGAGAACATGGGTGCCCAGCTTATCAAGGAAGTTGCTTCCAAGACCAACGATGTAGCTGGAGATGGTACTACTACTGCAACAATTCTCGGTCGCAGGATCATTACCCAGGGAATGAAAAATGTAGCAGCTGGAGCCAACGGTATGTTCATGCGTTCAGGTATTGAGAAGGCAATTGAGCATGTTGTTGATGAGCTTAAGAAAAAGGCCATTGATATCAAGGATCGTGAAAGCATTGCTCAGGTTGCTTCCATTTCTGCGAATGATAAAACAGTTGGAAATCTTATCGCGGATGCAATGGACAGGGTTGGTGAAGATGGTGTCATAACTGTTGAGGACAGTAAAACAGTTGGAACAACCCTTGAAGTAGTCGAGGGACTTCAGTTTGACAAAGGGTATCTTAGCCCGTACATGGTTACTGATACAGAAAGAATGGAAACAGTTTACGATGATGCATATATACTTATAAATGATGGTAAGATCAGCAACATCAAAGATCTTCTGCCTCTTCTTGAAAAGGTTGTTCAGACTGGAAAGCCACTCCTAATAATCTCAGAGGATGTAGAGGGTGAAGCACTTGCAACTCTGGTAGTCAACAAGATCCGTGGAGTTATGCAGGTCGCAGCAGTTAAGGCACCGGGTTTCGGCGAAAGAAGAAAAGCCATGCTTCAGGATATTGCTATTGTTACCGGTGGTGAGGTTATAACTGAAGAACTTGGCAAAAAGCTCGAGAATGCCGATGTCGACATGCTTGGTCGTGCTAAAAAGGTTAAGATAACCAAAGAAGATACAACCATAGTTGAGGGTGCCGGAGATTCTGAGCAGATCAAGAGCCGTGCAGCCCAGATCAAGACTGAGCTTGAAAATTCCACTTCAGATTATGATAAGGAAAAACTGCAGGAAAGACTTGCCAAGCTGGTCGGCGGCGTAGCAGTTATTCAGGTCGGTTCAGCAACAGAGACAGAGCAGAAAGAGCTTAAACACCGTATCGAAGATGCTCTCAATGCGACTAGGGCTGCTGTTGAAGAGGGGATCGTAGCAGGTGGAGGAGTTGCACTTGTAAATGCAATACCAGCGCTTGAAAAATTTGTCGAATCCCTCGAGGGTGATGAAAAGACCGGAGCTGATATAGTTCTCAGATCTCTCAGTGCTCCTCTCCATCTTATATCCCAGAACGCCGGTTTCCAGGGCGATGTAGTCGTCGAGAAAGTTATGAACCTCAAAGGCGGAGAAGGACTTAATGCTGCAACTGGTGAGTATGTAGATATGATAAAGGCTGGTATCATCGACCCAGTCAAGGTTACAAGAAGTGCACTTCAGAACGCCGGTTCAATTGCAGCAATGGTACTTACGACTGAAACCCTTGTGGCTGACAAGCCGGAAGATAAGAAGGATCAGGCCATGCCCGGCGGTATGGGCGGCATGGGCGGCATGGGCGGCATGGAGGGAATGTATTAATTCTTTCCGGATAGCTCGTCGTTGAGTTACTATATATGATCTCACCCCCCTGGTAATTGACCAGGGGGGTTTTTCTTTCTTCTCTTTTATCTGGTAAGATTATTTCTAAAATCAGTAAAGAAGACAGTGTCGTTTTTTCTGGAGGTTTTTTAATTATTTTAAAAGATATGATCTCTGAAGGAGTTGAAGCAATGGACAATATATTGATTCTTGACTGTGGATCACAGTATACCCAACTCATTGCCAGAAGAATAAGGGAACTGAAGGTTCATAGTAT
>Ga0209936_1000033_pt1 | contig 96240 bp, 70 predicted proteins | sample SalPonR1_A_D1_MG_FD_185694 | JGI IMG/M metagenome (GOLD analysis project Ga0209936, IMG submission 185694) | Salt pond soil microbial communities from South San Francisco under conditions of wetland restoration - Salt Pond MetaG R1_A_D1_MG... ...
TTTTTTAATTTGGTGGCAAAATTTGGCTCGAAAATAACCACTTCGCGAACATCTCCTTTTTGAAAAACTTCTTCAATTTGCCCGTCACTCTGCAAGTTTTCGTCTAAAATAAAAAAGCCCGATGAAAGTATTTTGTGCATTATTTCCTGTGTTACATTATCTTTTGATTTATCGAGAACAGCTATCTTAACATCATTAATTTCGTTAGAAATAACATAACCAAATATTAATATCTGAGCAACCGGCATGCCAAATAAAATCAGCATGGTCCGATAATCGCGAAAGATATGCCTGAACTCTTTTCTAACAAAACCAAAAAAACGACTCATAGTGTTACTTTTTACTTTTTACTTCTTACTTTTAAACTTTTAACTCTGAACTCTGAACTCCCAACTGAGAACTCCGAACTGTGAACTCCGAACTGTGAACTATCGTGCTATTTTCAAAAATACTTCATCCATATTCTGTGCATTAAACTCTTTTTTCAAAGCAGTTGGTGCTCCTATGGCTTCAATTTTTCCACGCTCCATAATACAAACCCGGTCGCAATATTCTGCTTCGTCCATATAGTGTGTAGTTACAAATACAGTAATTCCGTTATGTGATGCTTCGTAAATCATTTCCCAAAAATCGCGTCGGGTTATTGGGTCTACTCCGCCTGTTGGCTCATCCAGAAAAACAATTTTAGGTTCGTGAAAAACAGCCACCGAAAAAGCAATTTTTTGTTTCCATCCCAACGGCAACGATTTTATGGATTTATCTTTGATATCTTCCATTTTCAGGCGTTTTAACAATTCTGTGGTCTTTTGCCTGATATATTTTGACGATAATCCATAAATTCCTCCATAAAACCGGATATTCTCTTTTACCGTTAAATCTTCGTATAAAGAAAATTTCTGACTCATGTAGCCTATGTTTTTCTTCACCTTATCCCTATCTTTATACACATTATAGCCGGCAACCCGGACACTGCCTGAAGTCGGTAAAGATAATCCGGAAAGGATTTTTAACGCTGTTGTTTTTCCTGCACCATTGGCTCCCAAAAAACCAAAAATCTCTCCTTTTTTTACCGAAAAAGTCAGACTGTCGTTGGCAGTAAAATCACCAAACTTTTTTACCAGGTTTTTTACTTCAATTATATTTTCAGTATGCTCTGTCATTATACTAATTCATCAACTCCATAAAACAATCTTCGATATTAGCAGATATTTCATGAATCTCAATGTTTTGATGTTTTTTTTGATGAAGCTCCGATTCCAGTTTATTCTTATCAATAAATTCATCTTTAGATGTTACATGCAAATACTCACCAAAAGGGTAAACCGTATCGATCGTATCCATACTTTTTAAATCATGAATCAATTGATACATATTCCCGGATTTTACAGCCCATAGTTTTCGATTAAAATGTTGAATAATTGCCTCCGGTTGATCTATCGACAAAATTGCTCCATTTTGTATTAAAGCTACACGGTCGCAAAGGTTTGCTTCGTCCATATAAGGAGTTGAAACCAAAATGGTAATTCCTTTTTCTTTTAAACGAATAAGCATTTCCCAGAACTCTTTTCGCGAAACGGCATCGACACCGGTTGTTGGTTCATCCAAAATCAAAATATCCGGACTGTGAATAAGGGCACACGAAAGTGCCAGCTTTTGTTTCATACCACCCGATAATCTTCCGGCTAACCTGTGTTTAAATGGTTCGATTTGTGCATAAATATCCTTTATCAAGTCATAATTTTCTTCAATGGTTGTTCCGAAAATCGTAGCAAAAAAATTCAGGTTCTCTTTTACCGATAAATCCTGATATAACGAAAAGCGTTGCGGCATATAACCCATATTGCTGCGTATTTTCCTGTAGTCGTTCACCACATCAAGTCCAAAAATTTTAGCATCACCACCGGTTGGATAAATTAAGGTAGTAAGTATTCTGAAAATGCTTGTTTTTCCTGCCCCATCAGGGCCAATTAATCCAAACAGCTCTCCTTTGGGTACCGAAAAGCTAATACCCTTCACCGCTTCTATCTTTTCGTAGTTTTTTATAAGCTGGTTAACTTCTACTGCAAAATCGTTCATAATCATTATTCTTACTTACTCATAAAAAATCACCCAACACAAATCCTGAGTCTTGTATCTTATGTCTTGTATACTTTGAACTCCGAAGCTTCACCGCCTTCACTATAAGCTTTAACGGTTGCGAAGCGTAGGAGTTCTGCCACTGCCTACTGCCACCTGCCTAAGGCAGGCAAGCTGGTTACTGCCTACTTAAATCTCACCTCCCCCGGCATACCAATTTTCAACGTTCCGTCATTTTGAACACGTACTTTAACCGCATATACCATATTTACGCGTTCTTCTTTTGTTTGAATAATTTTAGGTGTAAATTCAGCCTGGTCTGAAATCCAAATAACCTTTCCTTCAAACTCCTGGTTTGTTTTTACATCTTTATCTACTAACACAGTAACCTTTTGCCCTATTTTTACTGATGGCAGCTGCGCTCCACTGATATAAACCCGCAAATCAATTTCATCGAGCCGTGCAATTTTATACAATGCTTTTCCCATGGCAGCAATCTCGCTTTCTTCTACATATTTTTCCAAAACCGTTCCGTTTACCGGATTTATAATTTTTGCTTTTCTAATCTGCTCATTAACCAAATCAATTCGACGCTCCATCACTTCCATTTCTTTATGAACAGCATTGATTTGTGTATTTGTTGCTTCAATTTGCTTCAACAATACCTCATACTTCCCGCTGATATCATCTAATTTTTGTTTTGTAGCAGCCTGGTCGTTATACAATTTTTTAATTCTGTTTTTTTCAGTTAACAAATTTTGTTTTTGTTCCTGCTGAACATCAATTTGTGCTTTAATATTAGCCAATTTAGAAGCAACAGCTTGTTTTTGAGCTTTTAGTTGCTCTTTCTGAATATGCAAGGTAGAAGTATCAATCCACCCTACCTGCTGGTTTTTCTTTAATTGCCCGCCTTGTTCTACAGAAAACTGAAGCAATTTGCCCTGACTCTCGGCACTAACAATAATTTCTCTTGCTTCAAAATTTCCATAAGCATCCGAGCCATTATCATTGCCATTGCATGCTGCTAACAACAACAGAATTAATAATAAATATATTTTTGATTTCATAACTGATAATTTTATTTTAAAGTCATTCCTTTTATCTTTTATCATTAAATCTCCCCTTTGATGTACAAGTAATTTACAATCGATTGTATCCGTTTAATTTTATGGGTTTCGTAATTAATTTTCGCTTGTGTTTCGGCATTTAACTCAGTAATAAATTCGGTGGAAGTAATTACGCCGTTGTCCAGTTTTGAGCGAGCGCTTTTTGTAATTTCTTCGCGTAATTCAATAATTTCCAAATCGCTTTTTACAGCATCATTATAATTTCTGATATTAGATTTTTCGTTATTTAAAGCAACTTCCAGCTGTTTATTAAACGACTCTTCTTTGGACTGGATAATATCTTTATTAAGTGCCAATATTTCTCTTTGTCTTTTATTTTGGTTCCAGTCCCAGAATTCCCAACGAACACCAAGTCCCAGATAGTAATAAGTATCAAATTCGTTATTAAGCATATTTAAACCGGGTTTGCCATAACCAAGCTGCGAAAAGGCATAAATCATGGGTTTGTTTTGTTTTGCATAAGCTTTTATCGAAAAATCAATCTTCGCTTTTTGAAAATCAAACAATTGATGTTCAGGTCTGTTCCAATCAGTATTTTTATCCAGCTCATAATCCGGGATCTTCAAATTAGAATTTAGATCAATTGACATTCCGGTGATTTCAGCTAAAATATTTAAAGCTGAAACTCGTTGATGCATGATTTGATTAATGTTTTGCTTCAACTTTAATTTTTCGGCTTTTAAAACATTCAAATCAGATGGTAACAACACCCCGTTTTCAATTCCTGATTCTACCGTTGATTCTTTTTTTTCAATCTCCTGCATCATTACATTCATTAATTCTTCGTTTTTTTGAAGAATCAAGATGGCAAAATAAAACTTATTGATCTGTTCTTTCAGTTTATTTAGCTCAACCCGGTTGTTTTGCTGATTTATTTTCAACTCAGCATTTTCAACTTGCCTGGCTGATTTTATCCTACCCCAGTCATAAATTAACTGATTAATATCCACCGTAGCTTTGTACTGGTCTTTGTCGGCTTGTGGTAATTGAATATCTCCCATTGGAATATCAATGTCAATATCAATTACATCCGACTGATAAGTAGCCTGAGCTTTTAATTCAGTTTGAGGCAACCATCGGGATTTAAGATTTTTTATTTTTAACTCATTGATGTTTGAATATATTACCGACTTTTCTGTTAATGGATAATTTTGTAACATTTGATCGTAACAATCCTGTAAACTAATTTCATTTTGCTGAGCAAATGCTATATTTCCAATAAATAAAAAAACTAAGATTATTTTTTTCATGGTAATAAGGCGTTTTTAATAAATTCTTTCACCAAATCTTTGCGTTGATCCATAAATAATTCATAAGCTTCGGAGTCGTTATCAAACAAAACGCCTGTTAAAACAGGCCTGGCAACAACCGGGAATACACATAACGCAAGTATATTTATTAATAAACTTCTTGCATCTATGGTCCTGATTTTATTTGCTTTTACATCTTTTTCTATTTGTTTTTCCAAATCGTCAACCAGATGATCTTGTTTAACCAAAGTATTTTTCTCAATAATATCAATCAAGATATGCGGATTACGATTTAATTCATTAATAATAAATCCGGGGATATAGGGGTGCTTCTGTAGTAGTTCAATATAATTATCCACAAAAAAATCAATTTTTTCTAATAAAGGTTTATCCGCAATAAGCATCTCCTTTACCTTTGGTATAAATAATGAAAAAGCATTTTCAAAAACCTTTTCGAATAACTTCTCTTTTGTTCGATAGTAATAATGTAATAAAGCTTTATTTATTCCGGCATGGTCTGCAATTTCTTGCATTCGCGCGCCTGTCATGCCTTTTTTCTGAAACACATCTTTGGCTGCATTTAAAATTTTCTGCTCTGTATTTACTTCTTTTTCTCTCATTATTTAATAATTAACCAAAAAGTTTAACCAATTAGTCAAATTTAAAAATTATGGTTGATTCTTTCAAATTTTTTATAGAATTTTTTAATTTATAGTTACATTTGTATCAACTTCATTTAACATTCAAATCAAATAAGCCATGGTAAAAAAGTATTTGATTTTCTTGATATTTCTACTCAGCTGGTTTAATAACAATGCTCAAAAAATTGCGAACAAACAATTCTCATTAATAAACTATAACCTCGAAATATCAAAAGATCTCCGTACCGAATTAAATGAACTTGATGCTTATATCGGAGCAATAAAAACGTATAATGATCCAGGCAATGATAAATTAACAGCAGTCTTAATACACACTATTTTTTTTACGTTTAAAGAGGTCATTGAAAGAGATCTTGAGATAGAAATTTTACCAATCAATACCTTTATGAATAATGTTAAATATGATGATTATGGTTACCCAACAACCAATATTCGCAAAGCGTTACGTAAAGGATATTCGCAATATTATTTTAAGCTTGATGTAAAAATAGAGAGTATTACGAATCAACAAAAAGAAGACCATCCAAATAAATATAAAAATATCAATTGCTCATCAAGCTATCCCCTGTTCACCATTCATATGACGATTTATAATAAAGAAGGTATAATTCCGGTATACAATCTTATTGGAACAGCTACAGCAAAAAAGCCTTTACAAGTAAATGAATATTTATTAAAAGGTTTTGATAACACAGAAATGCTAATTGCCAAACCAGGAGAGCAGCAACCCGATAATTTATATACCGTATTTTACAGAGCAACAAAAAATCTAATTCAGGATTACTTGAATAAATAATTCATGCAAAATTATTACGCCGTAGGGATAATGTCCGGAACTTCACTTGATGGGCTTGACCTTGTTTTTTGTAAATATAATTATACCAAACGATGGGCGTTTGAAATTATTAAGGCAGAAACAATTTCCTATGACAAAAGCTGGAAAGAACAATTAAAAAACGCAGAAAGCTTATCCGGACTAGCACTCACAAAGCTTCATAAAGATTATGGGCGTTTTATTGGCGAAAAAATAAATCAATTCTTACATGAAATTAAAGATAGCCCGGATTTAATTGCATCGCACGGACATACGGTATTTCATCAACCTGAACATAAAATTACGTTACAAATTGGCGATGGTGCAGAAATTGCATCAGCAACAGGTGTTACCACAATATCAGACTTTAGGTCGTTGGACATTGCACTTGGCGGACAGGGAGCTCCCTTAGTACCCATTGGGGATGAATTACTTTTTAATGAGTATGATTATTGCCTGAATATCGGCGGATTTGCTAATATATCTATGATTAAAAACCAAAAAAGAGTTGCTTTTGATATTTGTCCTGCAAATATTGTATTAAATCAATTAGCCAATAAACTTAACCAACCTTTTGATATTGATGGTAATGCCGGTCAATTAGGGACAACTGATTCAAATTTACTCAATCAGTTAAACCAAATTGATTTCTATCAGCGTCCTTATCCTAAATCCCTGGGTAAAGAATGGATCGATGAATTTATTCTTCCTGTTTTAACCCGGTCGGCTCTTGAGATAAATGACCAAATAAGTACATTTTACGATCATATATCTGATCAAATAACAAGGATAATCTCCGGCAATCCGGGAAAAAAAGTTTTAGTTACCGGAGGAGGGGCTTATAATAAATACCTCATCGAGCGCATTCGTGCAAAAACACAAACGCAAATCATTATCCCACCGAAAAATATTATTGAATATAAGGAAGCGCTTATTTTTGGTTTGTTGGGTATTTTAAGGTTAAATCGTAAAATAAACTGCCTGTCAACCGTAACTGGAGCTAAAGCAAGTTCTTCTTCCGGTATTATTCACCTTATTTAATAAGCATATATTTATTCTTCTAAACCATTTGAAAGATATTTTGTCTTATAAACAAAGCTTTTATATTTGTAATAATATCAGCTAAAAAATTAAAGAAAAATATATTATGGAAAATTTTACAGCCTATAATCCAACAAAATTACATTTTGGAAAAGATGTTATTGAACAACTGGGAGAAGCAGCACAGGAGTATGGAAAGAAAGTATTGTTAATGTATGGTAAAGGTTCTGTTAAAAAAAATGGAATCTACGATAAGGTAATTAAACAACTTAAATCATTTAATGCAGAAGTAATTGAGTATTCAGGTATAAAATCCAATCCACTGGTTGATGATGTTAACGAAGCAGCCCAGCTGGGCAAATTGAATAATATTGATTTAATTGTAGCCGTAGGTGGAGGTAGTGTAATTGATTCGGCAAAAATTACAGCTTTATCCATAGCTAATAATACCGATCCCTGGGCCATTATGAAATTTAAAGTAAAACCAAAGACCACTATTCCATTAATTGCTGTTTTAACATTAGCCGCTACGGGCTCAGAAATGAACGGTGCCGCAGTATTACAAAACCATGAAACAGACGAAAAGAAAGGATTTGTTTCTTCTCTAAACTATCCAAAACATTCTTTTTTAGATCCAACGTATACTTTCTCAGTTCCTAAAGATTATACAGCTTACGGAATTGTAGATTTAATAGCACACTCCTTAGAAGGATTTTTTGGTGAAGGCGATGCAACACTTACCGATCGCTTTGTCGAAGCTATCATAAAAGAAGCCATGGAATACGGACCAAAAGTATTATCCGAACCCGAAAATTATGAGTATCGGGCTAAGATTATGTGGGCAGCTACAAATGCACTCAATGGTTTAACAAACCACGGAAGAAAGTCCGGTGACTGGGGAATTCATGATATTGGACACAATCTGTCATACCTCTTTGATACTCCTCATGGAGCAACACTATCTATAGCATTTCCTGCCTGGCTAAAATTGCAAAAAGAAAGAATACCGGAAAGAATTGCCAAACTGGGAGAGCATTTATATGGTACTTCTTCTGTTGACAAAACCATTAAAAATTTAGAAGATTTCTTTCAATCGCTTGGTTCTCCTATTAAGTTATCAGATATCGGAATTGGAAAAGATAAAAAAGAAACCATCATCCAACAAATGATAAAAACAGAAACCAATGGTATGGTTCATAAATTAAACGATGACGACCGGAAAAAAATAGTTGAATTAATGATGTAATTAAAATTATGATAATAAGTTAAAGAATTTTATCTCTTTTTTTCCGATTCTTTAACATGAAGTTCAATTTATACGTAAAAACATTCAAATATTTTTCTATTTTTGTCTCTTCCAGATAAAAAATTAAATATTAACAAACAATCAATAAATACATTAACTTATGAAAAAAACGCTATTAACAATTACATTAACACTCTTAGCAGCAATGTTTGTACATACATCTATTGCATGTACAAATTTTCTTATTACAAAAGGAGCCAGTACAGATGGCTCGACGATGATTACGTATGCAGCAGATTCGCATGTGCTTTATGGTGAATTGTATCATTGGCCGGAAGCCGATTATCCGGAAGGAGCAAAACTAAAAATTTATGAATGGGATACCGGCAAATACCTTGGCGAAATTGACCAGGTAAGGCACACCTATAATGTAGTAGGCAATATGAATGAACATCAGTTGGCTATAGGTGAAACTACTTATGGAGGGCGTTCAGAATTACGTGATACCACAGGAATAATGGACTATGGAAGTCTTATTTATGTTACGCTGCAACGAGCAAGAACTGCCCGCGAAGCGATAAAAATCATGACTGACTTAGTGGAAGAATATGGCTATTACAGTTCAGGCGAATCATTCTCAATAGCTGATCCCAACGAAGTATGGGTTATGGAAATGATTGGAAAAGGACCTGGTATTAAAGGAGCTGTTTGGGTAGCCCGACAAATTCCTGATGGATATATTTCAGGACATGCAAACCAGGCAAGAATTACTACTTTCCCGATACAAAAGGAAAATAATTATAATGATCCAAAACAAACTACCTATCATTCTCCCGATGTAATTGCGCTTGCACGCGAGATGGGATATTTTGATGGTAAAGACAAAAATTTTAGCTTTTCTGACGCTTATGCTCCCCTTGATTTTGGTGGTGCACGATTTTGTGAAGCACGCGTTTATGCAGGTTTTAATAAAGTCGCTACAGGCATGGAAAAATACGAAGATTATGCCATGGGTGAAAACCTTGAAAATAAAATGCCTCTATGGATTAAACCAGATAAAAAACTATCGGTACGTGATGTGATGGGTATGATGAGAGATTATTACCAAAATACACCTATGGATATGACCAAAGATGTTGGAGCAGGCCCTTATAAAAATATTGTACGATGGAGACCAATGACCTGGGAAGTAGATGGTGAAACATATTTTAATGAAAGAGCTATCTCTACCCAACAGACTGGTTTTTCATTTGTTACTCAAAGCAGAAACTGGTTACCAGACCCCATTGGAGGAATTCTTTGGTTTGGTGTAGATGACACCTATACAACGGTTTACAACCCAATGTATTGCGGAATGACAGAAGTGCCTGAAACTTTTGCGGTAGGAAACGGTTCAATTATGGAATTTTCAGACCATGCTGCTTTTTGGGTATTTAACCAGGTTTCTAATTTGGCCTACACGCGTTTCTCTCACATGTATCCTGATATTAAGAAAGTACAGGACGATTTAGAGTTTGGCTTTATCGAAGAGGTAAAAGGAATAGATAAAGCAGCTGCCGAAATCTATAAAAACAATCCGGAACAGGCTGTTGAGCTTATTACACGATACTCTGTTGATCGAGGTAATTATACGGTCGAAACCTGGAAAGAACTTTATAGACACCTGTTTACTAAATTTCTGGATGGCAATAAAAAAGAAGCTCGTCCGGTACCTGAGGGGTATAAATACATAACTCCTAAAATTGAGTATCCGGGATATTCTGAAGAATGGTACCGGTTAATTCTTGAAAAATCAGGAGATAAATTCAAGTATAAAGATAATTAATAAAAGAAAAATTTTTCTTAACCACAAAAACCGTCATTTCATGGCGGTTTTTTTTATCCAATACACTAAGAGAACAACTCCTAATCACATAAAAAGACAGACTATTCGCCAATCAATTCTCAAACAATAAGAATCTAATTATAAGAAAAATAAATAATTACAATCTTTACTAAAGGTAAAGTTTGTAATTAACAGATTTTTTCGGATATTTGCAGCCGCAAAAAGGCAATAAACATTTATTTTTTAACCCCAAAAATTATTAGATGTCAAAAAATATTTGTAATATTGCGCTCTGTTAAAAACGAATACAAAATTAAAAAATAGTATATCAGGATGGATTTAATGAAAGTTGCTGAAAAAGAACTCGCTGTAAAAAAGGATTTTCCTGAATTTAAGGCAGGCGATACCATTACCGTACATTACAAGATTAAAGAAGGTAATAAAGAACGAATACAGAACTTTAGAGGAGTTGTGCTACAAAGAAGAGGTTCAGGACAAAATGAATCTTTTACCGTAAGAAAGATGTCAAGCGGAGTAGGTGTAGAAAGAATTTTTCCTTTAAACTCACCTTTTATCGAAGCTATCGATATTAACAAGAAAGGTCGTGTACGCAGGGCAAGGATTTTTTACTTGCGTAACTTAACCGGTAAGAAAGCCAGAATTAAAGAAAAAAGATTCTAAAGAAATTGAAACTAACAATAAAATAAAAAAAGCCCTCCTGTTCGGAAGGCTTTTTTTATTTTTCCCGTTAAGGATTAATAGATATGCTATAGATTTTACTCATTCCTTATTTTATTTGCTTCCTCCCGTGCTTTAGCCACCAAATTATCGGCTCTTGTATCAGCTTCTTTAATTAGCTTATCTGCTTTTTCTCTGGCTTTCTTTTCCAACTCATCAGCTGCTTTTTGAGCTGCAATTTTTGCAAGAGGGCCTTCTTTGGCTGCTTTTTCCACTAAAGCATCGGCTTCTTTTTTACCGTCAGCTATTAATTTATCTGCTGTATTACGAGCTTCTTGTTTTATTTTAGCTGCTTCTGCTTCTGCTTCTTCAATAATTTTCTGAGCTCGCTCATCTGCTTCTTTTCTTGCACGATCTTCCAGTTCTTCTTTTTGCTTTTGAATTTCTTCTTGTGCTTTATCCTTCAAATCATCCTTAATATTATCAGCGCCATCTTGCCAATCAAGCGTAACCTTTGGATCGGTAGTAGTACCTATTATTTTTGCTTTCACATCAATATTATCACCGGCATCAATAGCAACACCTTTTGATGCAACTTTACTTAAAAGACCTTCAATAGCCTCATTTGCAGCAGAACCCAAATATTCTCTGGGGATAGCCAGTGCAACATTATAATCTAAAGATTGATCAATACCATGCGAACCTCCTACAACCATATCAATATCTCCCACGCTCGCATCAAAAGGTTCTACCATAATCCTTCCATTGGCTATGCTAAAGCTTATATTAACATCTTTCAATGTATTGTTGAATTTATCTCCTAAGTTAAGCATTCCGGCCAATTTATCAAATACCTCTGAATCAACAACCTGTATATTGTCAGATTGCAATCTTCCATATCCATTAATAGTGCTTAATACCGGACTCATCGTAGAATCAATTAAGCTGTTATAATCAAATGTAATAGATACTTTACCTCTGCAGTTTTTCAGTATAGGAGCTAATGACTCAATCATACTGAATGAATTTACCACTTTCTCTATTTCTACCCCCTGGATATTTAGTCCTAATGTAGCCGAAGGTTTCTCAATATCCTGTGTATTATATTCACCATTCACACTAAATTCACCATCCAGTAAATTCATGTTTAAATTATCCATCAACAGTTTTTGATCTTTTACCAGAAATGTACCGGTTAGATTGGTAATATCCATTTTATCATAAATAATATGATCCAGTTTTGAAGCCAGTATAAAATCAATATTATCCGGAATTTCAACCACTGCAGAACCAACCTGAACGGAGTCGGAGACTGATGTTTCGCCTTCATCCGAAACTGCTTCTTCAGTCTGGCCAGGCTTAGCAGTATCAGACGAGTCGGTGGTCATAAACTCATTGACATTAATGAATGATGAGGTAAATTGAAAATCACCTCTTAGTGTACCATCGCTTAAAACATAAGGAATATAATTTTCAATTTTGCCCGTTAATTGAAAATCACTCTCTCCTACTTCCGCATTAAGGGATTGCAATTCGAGGTATTGAGGTGTAAAATTAAAAGTTGTTTCAATTAACTTAACAGCAGCAGGTAAGTCATCCCCTTCTAAAATAAAATCTTTAATTTGTAATTTACCGGCAGCTTTAAAATCTTCATATTGTTCATTTTCAATGGTTGATAAGTTTCCTGCTATATCCACATCAGCCGTAATTTCTCCATCCAGGTTCAAATCTTCTAATGGTAGAGCATCAGCCAATGTGTTTAAGATGATATGTGCATCAACATTTCCTTCAATGTATGGATCGCTAAATGAGGTTCTGATAAGCATTTGAAGATCGAATGGATTGCTGGCCATTTCTACATGAAAACGATTTAAGTCAACGCGGGTTTCATCGTTATTTACACCATCATAATATACATCCAGGTCAACATGAATGTTATCCACAGATTCCGGCAAATCAGGATATTGGAACATAGCATTTTCCACCAAAAGCTTAAGGTTTGCCCTGGGCATTTGATTCTCGTTGTACGTTCCTTTCACATCGCCATAAAGGGCCAAATCACCTTTTGTTTCCAATGCTTCAAATCCCTCCATATAAATAACAGGAACCATTGAAAGCAATGATTTAAAACTGGTTTTTTGGGTATTAAATTTTACATCCATTTGAATATCGTCATCAATCATTTTAACAACGCCATCAAACCCTAAAACAATAGCATTTAATGCCAGCTGATTCTCTTTGAAAGTATAAATCATATTTTCTAAATCAGCACCAATGGTAGCATCAAAACCTAAAGTTGCATTTTTCAGATAACGTATACCTCCCATATCTACATTTATAGCATCAATTGAAGTTTCAATGGTCAAATCGGAATAATCCATCCCTAAATCTCCTTTTAAAAGGAAGTTTAAATGGTCAATGCCCGCTTCAATATTTGCGGTTTCATCAGAATATCGCAACCTTGCATCCTTAATCTGAAATTTTTGAAGATCTACACGATAACCCATGGGTTCTGTTGTTGTAAGTGTATCTTCTTCATCCAAAAGGGTGTCAGACACCTCTTCAACAGGTTTAACAATATCCCAGCTCGCAGAACTATCCGCAAGAACTGTCGTATTAATAAAAGGTTTATCCAAAACAACCCCTTTGACCACAATATTCTTTTTAAGTGCACTCATCAAATCAACCTGAACATTGAATGATTGAAAATAAACTAATGTATCATTTTCAAATTTATCGATTCCAATAACCGACATTTCATGTAAACCCAGATTAAAATCGGGAAAAGATTTAAATAATGACAAGCGGAAATCAGTAAACTCTACTTTTGCATTCACATTTTTATTGATCTCATCCTTTACTTTCGCTAACATATCGTCCTTAAAAAATAAGGGTAAAACAATCAGCAGAATAATAATTAATAGTAGCAGCGAAATAAGAATTCGGAAAAACCATCGGATAAACTTTTTCATGATTATTTAGTTTAAGGAATTAATTTTAGATATTTAATTTATTAAACACTAATCAAATTTAGTAAATAATTGGGATGGAAAATATTATTTAGATAGTAAACCTTATTATTTTTGATTTAATTATCTACAGAGATAAAGAATAGAATGAAAAATATATGATTTGAAGATATTTTTATATATTTGCACCGCAATTGATAAAATATGATAAGTATTATCAATTGTAATATATATTGAACCTGTAGCATAACGGATACCTGCCTGCCGGCAGGCAGGGTGCACCTGACTACAGAAATAAATAGTAAGATGTTCTTTGTTTACATAATAAAAAGTCAAACAGACGGAAGATTATATAAAGGTTTTACCAATAATTTGGAAAGAAGATTGAAAGAACATAATTTTGGTAAAAACAAAACTACAGCTCCTTATAAACCTTGGATTCTTGTTTATAAAGAAACATATCAAACAAGAATAGAAGCAAGAGATAGAGAAAAGTATTTTAAATCTGGGGCTGGTAGAGAATTTTTAAAACAGACATTGAACCTGTAGCATAACGGATACCTGCCTGCCGGCAGGCAGGGTGCACCTGACTACAGAAATAAATAGTAAGATGTTCTTTGTTTACATAATAAAAAGTCAAACAGACGGAAGATTATATAAAGGTTTTACCAATAATTTGGAAAGAAGATTGAAAGAACATAATTTTGGTAAAAACAAAACTACAGCTCCTTATAAACCTTGGATTCTTGTTTATAAAGAAACATATCAAACAAGAATAGAAGCAAGAGATAGAGAAAAGTATTTTAAATCTGGGGCTGGTAGAGAATTTTTAAAACAGACATTGAACCTGTAGCATAACGGATAGTGCACCTGACTACGGATCAGGAGGTTGGGGGTTCGAATCCCTCCAGGTTCGCAAAGCGGCTTTTTCACAAAGCCGCTTTTTTTATATAAAATTTTAAATAGAATGCTTTACTTCGTATAAAAAATTGTAATTTCATCATGAAAACATGCTAAAAGCGTTTAAATGATTAAAAACCTTATTCAAAAACTCTATATTGATCATTATATTACCCCTCGAATTAGCAGGCACTTATGTTTTAAAAATAATCTGAGAGCCCGTGGGATTTGTATTCTTTTCTTATTTATAGCCCTTATTTCAACAATATATGATTTTTTAATCTATAAAAACACGGTAGACTTTAAATTATTTATTGCTCATTTTAAGGCTGATATTATTTTTTTGGTTCTTACGATTATTTTCTTACTGTATGTATTTTATAATCAAGTTAAGAAATCAAATGAGATAAAAAGAATTCATCAATTTATTCATGGAGCAATTTCATTACTTATCATCTCCTGGGGAGCTGTAAAATCAAGTTTAACCATATTAACCGAAGATATTAATTATTATATTTATTTTATAACTGTTTTAATAACCGCTGTTATTTTTTATTTTCCATTTATGATGTATTTATCTCAAATTATCTTTAGTTATTTACTGTTATGGTTAATTCATTTACTTTTAGACATTACACTAAAAACTTTCTTTTTTAATTTAAGCTTTATTTTTATTCTGCTACTTATTGCATTTTTTATTTCAAGAATTCTGTATTACTATAAAGTTAAACATTTAATGAAGGAAGAGGAGATAACTAAATTAAAGAAGCATATCAATCAAAACGGCAAATAAACTAAGAACCGGCATTTGAAAAAATACCGGTTTAAAATTACCTTTATAGTGGATAGTTATTTTATACCCTCACCCCCATCACAATAATATCATCAACCTGTTCCCATTTTCCTCTCCATTGATCAAACATTTCTTCAAGGATTTTATGCTGTTCCTCCATTGGTTTCTGATGAATCTCCAAAAGAAGTTGTTTAAATTTCTTGGTTTTGAATTTTGAACCGTCTTCACCCCCAAATTGATCCTGAAAACCATCGGAAAAGATATAGAAAACATCGTCTTTTTGCAGATCAATTTCATGGTTTGTAAACGAATCCTTTTCTTTAATATAAATACCAATGGGCATTCTGTCAGCTTTAACCTCTATTAATTCGTTATTTCTGAACAAATAAAACGGGTTATATGCCCCGGCATATTGCAGTTTCATTTTTTCAAGGTCGACAATACAAAGAGCTATATCCATGCCATCTTTAGCTTCTCCTTCTTTTCCTTCCTGTCCTAATGTTTTTTTAACATCTGCACGCAATTGATTTAATATGGCATTTGCTGTAATTATTTCGTGCCGGTTCACAATCTCATTTAAAAACGAAACACCCAGCATACTCATAAATGCTCCGGGAACACCATGTCCGGTGCAATCTGCAGCAATAAGCAACAATAAATTATTCTTTTTGGTCATCCAGTAAAAATCACCACTAACAATATCTCTGGGACGAAAAAAAATAAAATGTTCGGGTAAAATATCATTTGCAAACTCTTCGGAAGGTAAAACAGCAGACTGAATACGTTTTGCATACTCAATACTATCAGTAATACTCCGGTTCTTATCGGAAATTTCATCGCGCTGCTTCTCTATCTCTTCTTTTTGTTTTACAACCTCTTCGGTGCGTTCTTTTACGATTTGTTCTAATCGGATTTTTTCTAACTCTAACCTTCGGGTATATATCTTAACAATTATAATTACAATGATCACAGCCAAAATAAAATATAAAACATAGGCAACTAATGTCCTGTACCACGGGGGTAGAATAGTAAATTCATAAGCTGCCACATTGCTTTCCATGCCATAAATATTTTTGGCTTTTACCTTAAAAGTATAGTTTCCTTCTTGTAAATTGGTATAATCCTTGTCGCTTTTTATATCCCATGGTAACCAATTATCATCAAACCCTTCAAGTATACAACTATATTTAATATTCTCCGCAGGAAAAAATGGAGATGAAAAATCGAAGGTAAGTATAGTAGGTCTATAATCAATCTTTTCCTTTAAGATATCCGGTTGTATTAAAGTGGTTTTAAATGAATTTGTATCTGCAAAATAAGTTCCATGAAATATTACAGAATCGGCATTAATTCTAACATTATTTATTAAGCTGTTAAATTTTTTAAGATGAATCAAATCTGAAGATTCCTGATAATTAAAAATGGCATCTGAGCTAGCTATCCATGTTCCTGTATCAGAAAAAGAAATGTTATTTACACTGCTTTTCATTAATCTTTTAAAGGGAGTGGTTAAAATTCGGACTGAATCATTCGCTAAGAGGGTTACTTTTTCAATTACGTCAGAATCTATCGTGTCATCTTTTACGATTACCCAATAGTTATTTTTATTCGCTTGAAACAGTCTTATAACATGCGCCTCACTTTTAAAAAATTTGTTACCAAATTTTTTATATTTTTTGAAAACATCCTCTTTCTCAGAATAATAAAATACACCTTTCACTGTTGCCACAAGCAGTTCATCCCCAAAATTATAAACCTTATTGTTCTCAAGAGCAGGTAACCCCGATGATAAACCGTACCTGACCAGGGTTGAATCGGATTGAATCCTTATAAGCCCATTTACCCCGGTACTAACCCAAATATCTCCATTCTTTTCTTCAGTTACAGATATTATCTTCTCTTTTATCCCATTTATTTTCTTATTATGATGCCAATTCCCATTTTTAAATTCAATACTATTAACTCCATGTTCAAAACCAATAAAAAATTTATCTTTCGTTAAATTTGATGGATAAATGCAGGATGAATTGGTATAATCAAAGTTATTAACAGGAATAGCTTTTGAAGGGTTAATCAGTTCAAAAACATTTTGACTGGTTGCAATTAATAATTTCTTTTTACCATCATCTATTGTAACAACTGACATGTCCCATACAAAATGATCGATAACATCAACCAGTTCAAAATACGGCCGATGATTATGATCAAATTTCTGAATATATAATCCCGCGGATGTTCCTACAAATAAATTATCTTTAAAAACATTTACTGATGTTATATATCCATCAATTCCACTATTTGATTCAAATTTTCTAAAAGGGGTTTGATATTCAATATATGAAATTCCCAGGATCGTATTTAGCCATAAACCACCATGCTTATCCTGAAACAGATCTGTTATCGTGTTATCAATTAATCCTTCATGTTTAGTATAATGTTCTAAAATTTCACCCTCCTCATTAACAATTAAACATCCCTTATCTAAAGTTGCAAATGCATAATTATTATCGTTCAGTTTAATTGCATTATAGAGTTGTCCCTCGATAAGCATTTTTGATAATTTTGCAAAATTATTATTTATATCAGCTATATCTTTAACCTGGCCTGTTTTTTTATTATAAATATAGCTTCCCTGAACCATGGTACCGATAAAAAGTTGATTTTCAGAAAATGGAAGAATAACAAAAATATCTTTTTCTCTAAAGAAATCTCCTCCTTTAACACCTTTTATAGAATCATTGGAATATATCTGAAGACCATCATAATAATGTCCCCAGTATAAATCACTATCAATTAAAAAACTCCAGAAAGCTCCTTTATCATTAGGTATTGTTTTAACATATTGCTTATCCTTAAAAACGAAAACATAATTATAAGAACAAAAATAAACGGTAGTTCCCTGGGTATAAATCTTCCATACTTCCTTAAAATTTAAGGTATCTTTTATTTGCTCACTTAATGATTGATAAGTTAAGTTCCCGGTTATGTCTGTTTTCAAATACCCAAACTCATTATTCCCCCCAACATAAATAAAATCCAGTGAATCTTTAGCCAATGAACGAACTTCTTGATTGTTTACTTTAATCTTATTCCATGCATTCCCATTAAATTCTAAAACACCATCACTATTATTCCCAAAATACATAACCCCTCTTGAATCCTGACAAACAGCCCAATTTTGTACTGAAGCTTTAAAATCTTCTTTTGTGTAATTCTTTATAAAAGGCGTTCCATTTTTATTTATTTGCCCATAAGATGTAAATAAAATATTTACGATAATACCTATCAAAAGTAATTTCTTTTTCATATCCTGATATTATAAAAAGTATATAACAATATATAAAACAAAACAAATTATAGAAAATAATCAAGTTTCTATCTAATAATTCCGTTTAATCCTATTATTTTTTGTAATTTGTTTTCTAATCTTCTTTTTTATTAACTAAATTTTCAAACCATGAATCCAAAATCATTTTTCATGAAAAGAATGAGTTCTTTGGCTGTCATGCTCATTTTACTCATTTATTCAAAATCCAATGCTCAGGTTATTAATATTTCGAGCAGTGAGTTCATTGATGTCCCTGCAATTTGTCATAGTAATAACAGTGATATTAATTGCATCGTTACTTTACCAGCATATGAGTACGGAAAAAGTTATTCGTTTACGATTCCAATCCTATCCGGATTAGACAGGACGCAGGCAACTTTCAGCAAATCAAATGAAAATTTTCAATGCGATTTAGCTGCTAACAATGCAGTTTTTACAATTTCGTCTGATGGAACGCTTAACCTTAACATGGATTCGTTATGTAGTATTAAAATATATAATCCACCGGAAATTACATTTAATGTTACGGCAACTTATCCCGAGTTAGCACCGGAAACCTATAAATTCAGAATTCCTATCGGGCGAACACCGGTTAAAGTTTCCCTGGTTTTGGATATTTCCGGCAGCATGAGCCTGAATACTTCTGAGGGGGTAAAACGTTGGGATGTATTGGGGAAATGTGTATATTTATTAAGCAGAGAATTGGAAAATTTCAGGATTGCCGGAGATTCAATCAGTATCAGCTATTTTACCCATTCGATCATTCAGCCGCCCCCCCCACTAAGCCCTAACTTCAATTTAATAACTGAAACATCAGCAGCTACCCGGATATCGAATCTTATTGAAGCGGATATTTCCAGTAGGAATCCATTATATACCACAGCCATGGGACAAGGCTTAATAAATGGAAAAAATAAATTACTATTACATCAAAATCCCATCACCAATGAAATTATCTTACTTTTTACCGACGGACTGCAAAATGTCCCCCCTTTTATTTTAGATGATGGTATCAGCCTTAGTAATGGTGACTCATTAAATAACAGTACAGATCATATTAAATATTATACAATCGCTACATGGGGTGCTGGAATTGTACCCGAAATCCTGGACTCTATTGCAATGAATAATAATGGAATTGCTTTACAATCAGGAAATGTAACAAATTTTGAACTTATTGATTTCTTTTATAACCAGCTACAATACATGCTTTACCAGGGAAGCCCTCAGATAGTAGAAAGTAAAAAAGGGATTCTTGAATACGACGAGGATACCCTCAGCTTTCCAATAAATAAAAACATTTCAAAAGCAAGCATCATTATTCCAATACATAAAAACGACACCATCAATGTGAAAGACATTTATTTTGAAGGCATTACATTACCCATTCAAAATTTTATTGAACAAACAAACGATTTTATTTTTATCGATATTGATTTTCCAGTTGCCAATATTCCGGGTTTTCCTGATGATGGTCAGTTAATTATTGTCATTAATGGAAAAACTCAAAAAGAATACATGGCTACAGCCCTTGTTGATGATCATTATCTTACCGTAGATTGTTCTACAGATAAATCACAATACACCGTAGGTGATTCCATATTGCTTACTACCCAAATATCCTATGCAAATAAACCTTTAACGAATGAAAATAAAGTTATAGCATATGTTTTTAAACCGGGTGATGACATCAACCATTTATTAGCAACCTACGAAGCATCAGACACTACGAACTATGAGGATATAAATTCTTCCGTTGATAAAAAATTCATTGATCTCTTAAAAAATGACACGGCTTTTTACCAAGCGATATTACCCAATGAACAAATAGTCACCCTTAATTATGATGGTCATGGACTTTATAAAGGATTTTTTACCCAAACAGAGTTAACGGGTAATTATAAAATCTTATTTGTAACAAGCGGAAAAGTTAAAGAAAGTAGTTTTAAAAGATCTCAAACGTATACCACCATCTTGCGTTTTGGGCAAATCGTTGAAGAGTCGCCCGAGACTGAAATAATAAAAACAACGAATCCGGATGTTACGAATGGAAAGACAACGGGACGAAACATTAGAATAACCATCAGGCCTAAAAATAAATATGGATATTTTATGGGACCGGGTTATAAATCTAAAATTAAATATAACATTCAATTTAAAAACTCGCCGCTTATAAATAATAATAAATATCAGATTTCACAAAAAAATATTCCGCAGGAAGAACCTTTTGTAAAGGAATTTAAAGATCATTTAGATGGACGTTATTCTATATTGCTGGCTAATGTTCCTCAGTTTTCAAATCCGGAAATTTCTTTATGGGTAAGAGGAGAAAAGTTATACGAAGCCAGACTGTTTCAAATACCCTGGTGGTATTACGTTTTATTGATAATGATTATTATAGCGTTATTTTTAATCAAAAGAACCAAAAAAAATCATTCTATTAAAAACATTCGAACAATTCTCAGAGTGTTAGCTGTTATTTTAATAATCATTTACTTTTTACATGTAATGGGATTTATTAATATATTTTTTATGATATAAAATCTTTTAAAAAGTAACAGCGGGTGCTTATTAAATAGCACCTGCTGTTATTTTGAAAAACATTAAACAATTATTCGATTTGGTTCATTATCATTTCAATTTTTTCTTCAAGCCTATTGATTTTATTTTCCAGTTCGTATTGTTTTTGTTGCTGTTCGTCAATCACTTGTTGCTGTTCTTTAACTGCTTTTAATAACACAGCAGTCATTTTGGCGTAACTAAAAGATAATTTATTATTACTATCGGTCCGAACTAATTCGGGAAAAAGAGGTTGTACTTCCTGTGCAATAAACCCAATATGCCGTTTAGGCTGATCGTACAAATCATCTTTAAAGGTAAAATAAACCGGATTAATTTGTAAAACCTTTGGTAAAACATTTCCTACAGGTTCAATATTTTCCTTTAAGGTACTATCGGAGGGATTAAGAATTTCGCCATAAACCTTTAAGGTTCCATCCCAATATACTTCCATAGCATTCGAGCGTGTATTTTTATCCAATCCATTACCCAGTACAAATAACGGGTTTGTACCTAAAGGATATTGAACAGTTGTTCCAACTTCTTCATTGTGTTGACCGATAACAAAAACCCCAAAATTTTTGGCAATTGTACCTCTTCCCAGGGCTGTACTGTATAAATTTGAAGCAATGGTTTCAAATCCTGAAGCAAGTGACCATCTCCCTGAAGCCTGGGTATTATCACCCATCGCTAATGAAAAATCTCCGGAAGCTGCTGTTCTGAAACCTAAGGCCGTGGCAGAAGTTCCTTCGGCCACAGTGCTAACACCTAAGGCTACTGACTGATTTCCGGAAGCAAGATTATTTATTCCCATGGCTAAAGAACCATATCCTGTAGCTCTGCTATCAAAACCAATAGCCATTGATGCTGTTGCTAATGCTTCAGACTTAAAACCCATAGCAGTAGAATAATAACCATCAGCTTTGGTTCTTGCACCAGTAGCTGTAGAATACCATTTTGTAGCAGTAGTATTAAAACCAAGAGCTGTAGAAAACTCACCAGAAGCAATATTGTTAGCCCCCAGTGCAAAAGCGCCTTTTTTACTGGCTTCGCAACCCAATCCAATGGCATAAGCATATTCTCCTGTAGCTCTGGTATTTTGACCTGTAGTAATCCCCAATGAGTCAATTCCGGTAGAACCAAAAGCAAAACTTTTATCAGCAATAGCCTGGGCTCCTGAGCCTAAAGCAATCGCATCATTACCTAACGCCTTTGTTTGGTAGCCAAAAGCAAACGAATTCGTTTCTGCTTCAGCCTGCCATCCAATGGCTGTAGCATAGGCGCCATGAGTAACCGTTTCATAGCCAAAAGCCTGTGACCAGTCCCCTCTAGCTTTACAACGATAACCCAGAGCGATGGAATTCTCTCCAACATCATCAGGAGATTCCACCTGAATCTCCCCTGCCAAAAATGCTGATTTTTCAGGATACCACATTACTCTGGATTCGTTATTAATAACTTCTGCAAAAGCATTGGGAGATACATTAAAAATATCATTAAAAGAACTCTTACCGGTTCCTCTTCCGCTTACGGCAAATCCACCAACTTGTCCTTTCAAACCTTCTTTAATAAAAATACGGGTACTGTCAGGTGTTACCTGCAAATAATGATTCAGTATGTTTTTACCGGTTCCTCTTCCGCTTACAGCAAACCCTCCGGGTTGCCCCTTGGCATTCTCATTTAATGTTATACGTGCACTGTCAGGTGTTATGGAAAAGAAATCAAGATTCCCTTTTCCTGTTCCTCTCCCACTAACCGCAAAACCGCCAACATTCCTCTTTTTGGTTTCGTCAACAAAAACTTTTGCTCCATCTGGAAATACAGCAAACACAACATTCCCTTCCCGATCTTTTACGGCAAACAACGTATCTGAATCGGAAAAATATAAAATTTTATTATCCAGCGATCTTGCAATATCCGAGGTATCGGAATATAATGAGTTTATGGAGTTATTCGAATATATGGAATAGGGCACAGACTGAAGTTCAGAAGCACCTAACGAAATGTACCCTGAACCGGCAGCATCCATAATTTCAATCGATAAAAAATAGTTATTCTCATTCCATTCAATCATCGAGAAATCACTGGTTGGGTCTGTTCCTTGTCCAATTTTTAAGTTTACCAACCCATAATCGTTGGTAGTGACAGCATGGGTTTCAGTATAAACAGAGAGACCTGCTTCACTTCCCTGGAGCAAGCTAATTCTCAGGTTTACCTCCTGATTAGTCATTAATTCTCCATCAGCATTCCGCAGGGTTGCCTGGTAGTTAAAAGAACCAGGGACTTGTCCTATAATTAATAATGAATAAAACAAGCATACTACAAATAATACAATTCTTTTCATATTTAGATCATTTAAAATTAAGATTAAAAAATCAACTCATTCAACTTTTAATAATTCAACTATTTCATTTATTTTTTGTTTTAATAATTCATTTTCATCGTTTAATTTTCCTATTTGCTTCACTAAATCTTTGATAACCTCATTCTGTGCAGAAACTGTTGCGGATAAATCTCTATGATTTCCATCTACAGAATTAACAAAAGGATGAAGCTTAGAATGATCCAATTGGTTTTCTTTATTGTTTTCATCATATTCACCATCAGGTAATCTATTCATAGAGAATACTGCTTTATATGCCGTTTCCAAATCCTTAGGGTATGGAGTTCTATCGGTAAAAGTAAGTGCAGAAACTTCACTTTCAAAAAATGCATTTCCTTGAACATATAAACCATCACTTGGTGGTGTATAAAATCTACCGATTGCTGTTCCTCCATTTGAATTTACAATAAGTTTTGTTGAACCTGAAACCTGGACTCTTAAGGCATTCTCATCACTTAAACTATTTACATGAAACCTTGAAATAGGTTTTCCTGTAGTCCCAACCCCGATTCTACCATTTTTTAAAACAACCATTGCATTTGACCGTGCATCTTCTGCTGTTCCATTACCAATTACAAATAAATGATCAGTGGCTTCCCAGTTTTCCGGATTACCTGATAGGTCATAATCGTTATACCGTCCAATAACTGTTTCGCACCAACTATAGGCATTATTTCTTGATCCAATAACTGTCGAAAGAGCTCCTGTTGCAACATTGTAAGTACCATTCAGAATCGTAGAAGTACTTCCATAAATTTCATTTCTATAACCACCCCCAATAACTCCCCAGGCAGCATCAGAATGCACTTTATTCTCAGTTCCTCCTAAAATCCCTGCATTTGGAGCATCTATCCTGTGACCATGCCCACCGGCAATCACAGACGATGATGAATTAACAATATTTGAATACCCTCCCAAAATAGCTGATCGCATTCCGTAGGATTTATTTTTATACCCTAATGCAACGGATCCATAACTTGCTGTATTATAATAACCAAGGGTTGTAGCATAACTAGCCAGACTTGAATCTCCAACTCCAATAGCCACAGCCCCTTCACCAGAATAATAAATTTTCCAAAACTCTTCCTGAGTACCCGGGTATTTTGGTGGTTTGGGTGGGCAGTCGGCCAAATCTATCCCTGTTATACTTCCCTGTCCAATGGCAAATGAATAATTTCCTTTCGCTTGTGTAACTCCTGTAGCAGCTCCGGAACTATCAACACCAGAACTACCAAAAGCAAAACTTCTGTAGCCATAAGATTTAGCCCCCCTTCCAAACGAATAACTTTCCGAACTGTATGCTTCTGCATCTTCTCCAAAAGCAAAAGAATTTTCTCCTAACGCCCGGGCATAACTACCAAATGCAAATGCATTTGTACTGCTTGCCATTGCCTGATAACCTATCGCAGAAGAATAATCCCCAAAAGCCCGGGACTGATAACCCAATGCCTGAGAATAATTCCCAATTGCTTTTGATTCAAACCCAGTGCTCAGTGAGTTTAATCCAACTGAGTCGGGGTGTTCTACCAAAACACGGCCTGCCAAAAAAGCTTCTTTTTTGGGATACCACAATATCCGGGGTTCACTGGGTTCAATTACTTCTGCTGATGATTGTGATGAAATATTAAAATAATCATTAAAGGATGATTTCCCTGTTCCTCTTCCGCTTACAGCAAATCCTCCGGGTTGTCCCTTGGCATTCTCATTTAATGTTATCCTTGCACTGTCAGGTGTTATGGAAAAGAAATCAAGATTCCCTTTTCCTGTACCTCTGCCACTAACCGCAAAACCGCCAACATTCCTCTTTTGGGTTTCGTCGACAAAAACTTTTGCTCCGTCAGGGAATACAGCAAACACAACATTCCCATCCCGATCTTTCACGGCAAAGAGCGTATCTGAGTCAGAAAAATATAAAATTTTATTATTTAACGCTTTTGCCGTATCTGAGGTTCTGGAGTGTATTGAATAAGGGACCGAAAGGAGTTCTGAAGCACCTAACGGAATATAACCTGAACCGGCAGCATCCATAATCTCAATCAATAAAAAATAGTTATTGTCACTCCAGTCAATCATCGAAAAATCACTGGTTGGGTTTGTTCCATTTCCAATTTTTAAGTTTACCAGCCCATAATCGTTGGTCGTAACGGAATGGTTTTCTGTATAAACCGAAGTTCCTGTTTCACTTCCCTGGAGCAAGCTAATTCTCAGGTTAACTTCCTGGTTGGTCATGAGTTCTTTATCAGCATCCCGAAGGATTGCCTGGTAGTTGAAATTTCGTGGTATTTGTGCTGCACAAGTAAACGATAATAACAACAAAAAACAAAAAGAGTAGATTTTTTTCATCTTCCTAATATTATTTAAATAATTATTTCAATTAAAATTCTTGCTATAAAAAAAGTATTAAATAAAAATAAATCTAAATCAATTGTATTCCAAACAATTATAGAACTTTTTAATAAGATAAAAGGCACTATCCGGAATAATGTATAATACATAAGCCGAATAAGCATCTCAAGATTAAAAATGAATACTTAGATTCTGTTAATCAAGATTTTTAAATTAATTTTATCATTTCAAAAAGGTATTCTTATTGTTTTAGTTTGTTAATTTCACTCATCAATAAATTTATTTGTTGTTGTTGTTGTTCTAACGTATTTTGCAATGAGTGATTCTCTTGTTGAATTTTTTTCATTTCATCATTTAACTGTTCAATGTAAATGTGGGCTTTTTCTAATTCTTCAAGCATTTGCTCACTTCGTTCAGTAATGCTGTAACTGGTATTTGAAAGCTCTTCAGCACTTTTTAAAGCAGGTAAATGTTTATTTTCCCACATCCATGCTGCATGTTCTTCGATACTTTCCAGATCATAGTCTTCGGAAAACACATAATCAGCAAAATTTTTCTTTTTAGCATTAACCAAATAATCTCCAGTAGTATTAATATCTCCAACAACATCTAGCTTGTAGGCAGGATTTTTAAGACCTATTCCTACATTACCACCCGGTTCAAAAACTACTATCCCGCTTTCCAGGGTATCACCGGTATTAAAAAAACGAAAGCCATTTTCCGCTTTAAAGTTCATTTGATAATTTCTTGATGGCATTAAAACATCTTTACCTAATACGCTATTAAAAACGACACTTCCTTCTTTAGAATTTGTAGAACAAAATTTACCAAAGGCAAAAGAACCTCCCCCATCAGCTGTAACATAAAGCCCCATTGCATAATCGTTCGCTTCAAGGGCATTAGCATCCTTTCCAACTGCAAAACTGGCAAATCCTTCAGTTATGGAACCATCTCCCATAGCTACGGATCTACTTCCAACTGCCTCACAATAAGCACCCAAAGCCATTGCAGCATATCCATTTGTTTCAGAGCCCACACCTGCTGAAAAACCAAAATCTCCATTGGCCAATGTTTTACATCTATAACCTATAGCCGAAGAGCCATAACCTGCAGTTGTTGTATAAGGGCCTATTGCTATTGAACGACCTCCTGATGCAATCGATCCAAAACCAATAGCTGTTGAAAAATCTCCTGATGCAATATTGTTAATCCCCATACTAAATGAACCTAACCCAGTGGAACGGCTTCCTAAACCCAAAGCAAAGGAGTTATCTCCTAAGGCTATGGGACTATCCTGTAAGTTCCCGAGGGTATCAATTCCTACAGAACCCAGGGCAAAGCTATTAATCCCAAGAGCAACGGCCCCTGAGCCAATGGCATAAGAATTATCTTTTAATGCCAGTGCCATATTCCCAAAAGCAAATGAATTATCTGCATTTGATGTAGCATTTTTACCTATGGCGGTAGAATAATTACTTCGTGCTACTGACTGGTAACCGAATGCCTGGGACCAGTCTCCAATAGCTTTGGATTCGAATCCGGTACTTACAGAGTTTATCCCGACAGAATCAGGATCTTCAACTAAAACACGACCTACTAAAAAAGCTTCTTTGTTAGGATACCATAAGATTCGTGGCTCACTCGGGTCAATTACTTCTGTTGATGATTGTGATGAAATATTAAAATAATCTTTAACGATAGCTTTTCCTGTACCTCTTCCACTTACTGCAAATCCACCGGGCATACCTTTAGCCTGTTCATTAAGATAAAAACGAGCACTGTCGGGCGTTACTCTAAATACATCATACTCTAAAGCTTTTCCTGTACCTCTTCCACTTACTGCAAATCCACCCACAGTTCCTTTAGTTCCTTTTTCATCAACATATATCTTTGCCCCATCAGGAAATACGGCAAATACGATATTGCCTTCACGATCCTTTACGGCAAACAATGTATCTGAGTCAGAAAAATATAAAATTTTATTATCCAACGCTCTTGCAATTTCTGAGGTATCTGAATATACTGAGTTTATGGAGTTATTCGAATATATTGAATAGGGCACTGACAGAAGTTCTGAAGCACCTAACGGAATATAACCTGAACCGGCAGCATCCATAATCTCAATCAATAAAAAATAGTTATTGTCACTCCAGTCAATCATCGAAAAATCACTGGTTGGGTCTGTTCCTTGTCCAATTTTTAAGTTTACCAGCCCATAATCGTTGGTTGTAACTGCATGATTTTCTGTATATACCGAAGCTCCTGTTTCACTTCCCTGAAGCAAGCTAATTCTCAGGGTTACGTTCTGATTAGTCATTAATTCTTTATCAGCATCCCGGAGGATTGACTGGTAATTAAAACTTTGTGGTATTTGTGTATAGCTTTCAAAAGCAAAAAATAAAAAAGTTATACACCATAAAACTTTCCGTACCATAATATTAATTTTTAGTTAATAGCCAGTGAACTATAGATGAAGATACAAGTTCAAAAAAAAAACGATGCTAGTCAAATTTAATTGACAAAGCTATTGAAAAACGGGAAAGAGAGAAAGTATCCAATAATAGGAACACAAAATAGTAATAGGTCAAAAAAATAAGACAGATGTAAGGAAAGTCTTAAATTTAACGTGCAGAACGTTCAATAAGAATTGTAGGAATCTTTTGTTCGGTTAACATTAAATCAGCTAATACAATGGCTGTAGCAGCCTCAACAACTACCGGAACTCTTAATGCAATACAGGCATCATGGCGGCCTTTAACCTCAAGTTTTTCTGTTTTTCCTGAGGTTAAATTTACGGTATGCTGCGTTTTTGAGATACTGGATGTGGGTTTGACAGCAACCTTAAACCATAAATCATTTCCATTGGTTATCCCGCCATTTATTCCTCCGGCAAAGTTGGTTGATGTTTTTCCTGAAGCATCTACTAACTCATCATTATGTTCACTGCCAAACATTTTAGCAGCATTAAACCCGGAACCAAACTCAATTCCTTTAATAGCCGGGATGGAAAAAATAATATGGCTTATCAATGATTCTGCCGAATTGAAGAAAGGTTCTCCCAAACCCACAGGTACTTGTTGGGCTTTACATTCGACAATACCACCAATAGAATCGTTCTTTTTTATGGCGTTGTCTATGGCATTTTCAATCGTTGTTTCTCCTCCGGCTTCAATCAAAGAAGCTTTAATGGTTAAAGGATGAATCAATTTCTTAGCAATCACGCCGGCGGCAACTAAACCAAGGGTAAGTCGGCCTGAAAAATGCCCTCCCCCGCGGTAATCATTAAACCCACCAAATTTAAACTTTGCTGTAAAATCGGCATGTCCTGGTCGTGGAAAATTTTGTAACTGCTTATAATCTTCTGATTTGGTATTTTTATTATGAAAAGCAATTAAAATGGGAGCTCCTGTCGTTGTATCATTAAATACCCCCGATAATATCTCCGGTTTATCCTCTTCAATTCGAGGTGTTGTTCCTTTGGCTCCGCTCTTCCGGCGTAACAAATCATCGGTAAAATCATCTTCTGTGACAGGTAACCCGGCAGGGCATCCATCGATTAAAACACCTACCTGCTTACCATGCGATTCACCATAAATGCTTACCCGAAATATATGGCCAAAAGTATTCATTGCTAACTGTATTTTTTGATGCAATGAAAATACAGAATATTCTGCGATGTACAAAATTCAATCATAAAATAATTCGTTCAGCTTTATCCAGATTATCCAGGTTAAATTTAACAATGGCAAGTTTAGGAAACTCATAGGCTGCAGTAAACATCCATGTTTTTCCTGATTTTTGCTTCCAATCACCCATTATTCTTGACGATTCATGAATATGTCCATGAAGGGTTAATAAAGGTTGCTTTTTTTCAATAAATCGTTGAATGGCAATACTTCCCACATGAACATCCAGTGGAACATAATCGAATGTTTGTCCGTCGAGGGCAGCACGATCTAAATTGGTTTGGTAAGGTGGCGAATGGAATAAAAAAACGGCATTTTCTAATGAATCATCTCCTGTTAAGCTGATTAAATCATCCTTTATGGTTGCATATTCAATATCAATGTTCTCTTCTACAGATCTTTTCCCTTCGGTAGGATGAATGCATCCGGGGTCAACATAGCGGGATACATCATACCGTTCCCAGTCTTTAAAAATAAACGGTGATGGTGGGATATTAGCATATCCATAAACAGCATAATCTCCTAAGGGTAATTTTTTATTGTGACTATAATGCCAGAGTCCTTTTTTTTCACCCTCAATAATCTTCATTTCTTCGGATTTTGGATCATCATTACCAAGAATAAAAAAAATAGTTGGATAACGTTCTTTCAAAAAGGATTTTAATTTTTGAAATTCAGGCATCATAAAATCAGCAACAAAATCATCAAAAGGATGATCAATTTTGGGATAAAAGTTGGGAAAAATATCGCCACCAATAAACAACACCTCCGGTTTTCCCGATTTTATTTCATCAAATAATTTCGTATATCTCTCTAGCTTACCATGCAGATCTGAAACAAAATAGCAATTCATACATGTGATTTCTTTAAAAGTCGTGCCGGATTATTTACACTATCAATCATAACCGCATAGCTGGTTTGTTTTTTTATATCCTCATCGGTAATAATATGTAAATCGATTATTCCTTCATCCATGCTGTGGCCGGTTTTCTGTTTATTCATATTTTCTAAAGCAAAACTCCAGCCATCAATAAAGGCTTTCAAACTACATTTTTGTTGCTCATCACCTACAAAATGGATAAGTAAATCGATATCACTTGCAGGTCCTGCAGTTGTTTCTTTAGTGCTTCCAATAAGGTACATCGCTTTTATTCCAAATTGATCAAAATTGGTTTTCCTGGCAATCATTTCAGCCATTCTCCAACGCCACTTCCAATGTTCATCGCTGGTATTTCTTAAAAGCTCACTTTCATTCTTAGCCGGCTTTTGAGTAGTTAAGTGTTCCATCGTATTTTTTAACTGGTAAGAAAAAATATAATGGCTTAAACGGTCGGCAATGGTGTTTAACAACTTTTTTTCTTCGGGTAAAAAACACTCTCCCTGGAAAGGGATATCGATATAAAAAACCGTGATTTTTCCAACAATATTATCATCAACCACTAACTCAGACATCTGATACCATTGAGTAACCTCTTTAGTATCTAGTGCATATTCTTTCCCATTGTATTCAATTTTTGCATGACATTTATTGGGAAACTGCCATCCTTTGGGAATGATTTCAAGAATTTTATAAAAATTATTATCAATGGTTGAGGAATGATCAGACAAGATTTGCTCAACATTGTAAATACATTGAAGTTCTTTAGCCCTTTCCTGTAATGATTTGAGTGAGTCCATAGCCAGCCTTTCGTTAAAAAAGGAAATTACAGAAATATTTACAATGTTCAAAATTAGACATGAAAAATTTTATCTTATAAAAAATCGCTTAGCGCAAGCCATCGGTCGGATTTTTTATCGAGCAATTGAATGATCTCTCCAATACGGTTTGATTTGTTCATTAAATCTTCGTTTTTTAATTCTCCGCTGCTGATTTCTTTTTCCAATCGTTCTTTTTCAGTTTCCAATGCTTCAATTTCCATTTCAAGTTGCTCAAATTCTCGTTTTTCGTTAAAGGATAATTTGGTCTTGACGGAAGGTTTTTGCTTTTCTGATTTTTCTTTTTTAGGGACGGAGGGGATTTCTTTTTTTCTCTCTTTTTCTGTTTTTATGATCCATTTCCGAAACTGTGAATAATCTCCCGGAAAATCTTTCACCACCCCATTACCCATAAACACAAAAAGATGGTCAACTACCTGATCCATAAAATAGCGATCGTGTGAAACAATAATTACACAACCATCAAAAGTAGCTAAATACTCTTCAAGAACAGCCAGGGTCATTATATCCAGGTCGTTGGTAGGTTCATCCAGAATAAGGAAGTTAGGTTTCCGCATTAAAACCGTAACCAGATAAAGTCTTCGTTTCTCTCCGCCACTTAATTTATAAACCGGTGTGTATTGCATATCATATGGAAAGAGGAAAAAGTTAAGAAACTCTTTTACACTCATTTCATTCCCATTACCCATTGTAATCACTTCGGCAATTTCCTGCACTACATCAATGACGCGTTGATTTTCATTATATTTTATCCCTTCTTGCCGATAATAACCAAATACAACCGTTTTCCCAATATCAATACTTCCGGAGTCCGGTGTTATCTTTCCGGTAATAAGGTTCAAAAAGGTTGACTTTCCTGTTCCGTTATCACCCACAATCCCGATTTTTTCACCCCGGTTAAAATTATAACTGAATTTTTTTAGAATAACTTTATCGTCAAACCTTTTTTCCAGGTTTTTAATATGAATAATTTTTTTACCCATTCGCGATGATTGCACATTAATTTGCATTTCATCGCTATTGCGGGTATTGGCCGCTACATCTTTTAATTCATAAAAATTGTCAATTCTGAATTTCGCTTTATGTGTTCGGGCTTTTGGCATACGGCGCATCCAGTCTTCTTCTTTGCGTAATAAATTTTTCGCTTTTTCTACCTGGGCTTCCTCGGCATTTAATCGTTCATCCCGTTTTTTTATAAAATAAGAATAGTTGCCTTTGTATTGAAAAATCTGTGAATTATCCATCTCTATTATTTCGTTACAAACGCGGTCGAGAAAGTAACGATCGTGAGTAACCATCAGCAACGTTGATCGTGTATTTTTCAGATAATTCTCAAGCCATTCTATCATATCCAAATCAAGATGGTTTGTAGGCTCATCAAGTAATAATAAATCCGGTTCTTCAATTAACACTTTGGCTAAAGCAACCCGTTTCTTTTCTCCTCCCGATAAATTTTCAATAGACTGATCATATTGATTGATCTTTAGTTTTGTTAATATTTGTTTTACTTTAACATCATAATCCCATGCCTGAAGCTGTTCCATCTGTTCTGTCGATTCAGCCAATAAATCCTCATCTTTAGCATGGATAGCTTTGTTATATTCAATCATGGCATTTTTAATCGCTGAAGAAGCATGAAAAACTTCATCAATGATGGTATTTTTATTATTTAAAGGGGGGATTTGCTCTAAAAATCCAATTTTTAAATCTCGTCGAAAAGTTATTCTTCCTTCATCAGGGCTATCTTTCCCTGCAATGATATTAAGCAAGGTGGTTTTCCCCGTTCCATTTTTAGCCACTAAAGCTACTTTCTGATCTTTATCAATGCCAAAGGTAATCTCTTCAAAAAGAACCAGATCACCAAAAGACTTTTTTAAATTTTCAACTTGCAAATAACTTATCATATCTATTTTTTCATTTCGTATACAAATGAACGTAATTCATCAACTTATTGAAATAAAATAGCCCATTATTTTTGAAAAAAGATATTTTAATTATATTTTTCCATTTAAATATCTTTAATGAAGCAAGCGATTCTATATATTACTCTTATTTTTTTTGTTATTTCCTCACAAACTGCTAATATTTTAGCCTATAATAAGAACGCTAAGGATACATTACAGAATAAAACACTACATATTGATCATGAATTAGATTTAATCAGTGAAAATTTAAGTTTTGATACCGATACTTTTTTAAATCTCACGCACCGGGTACTTAAAAATGCTAAAGCGATAAACTATCAAACCGGTATTAATCGATGCAACTTATATTTGGCGAAAACTTTCAGGTCCCGGAATCTTTACGACAGTGCAGTATATTATTATGAGACCGGTTTAAAAAATCCTTTCAAAGATTATAATCTAAAAGCAAAGTTTTACAGAGATCTGGCCAATACCTATCGCATAATGGGCGACTATAGTTTAGCTATGGAAAACAGTCTAAACCTGAAAAAGTTAGTTGAAGATGAAAAAATAACAAATGATATTTATTATATCTACAATCTTTTGGCATTAAGTTATCAGACATTAATGGAGTATCCATTAGCAAAAAAATACTATAAATATTCGATTGAGCTTGCTGTAGAAGATAATAATGAAGCTTATGCAGGAATTGTATCAGCCAATATGGGTAAGTTATATTATGAACAAAACCAATTAGATTCGGCGCTTTTTTATTTTGAAAAAGGAGTAAAAATTGAAGAAAAATATAAATTATATGCCAATGCCGGGAATTCATACAATACGATAGCCAATATTTATTTAAAAAAAGGATTGTTAGATTCTACTCTTACTTATCTGTTAAAAGCCGTTGAGTTAAATAATAAATCGAATAATAAAGTGGGGTTAGTACACACATTAATGGGTATAAGCAATTATTATTTTCAGATCGGCAATCTAGAGAACGCATATAATCATATTGAAAAAACGATAGACTATGCACGTGATATTAAATTAAATAGCATATTAAGCGAAGCTTTGTATTTAAAATCCCAAATTAATGCAAAACAAAATCACTATAAAGAAGCTTATAAAAGTTTGATGCATTTTATTGAAATATACCAAAATATTTATGATGTAAAAAAAATAAATCAGGCTAAGACTCTAGAATTTCAACTTACTCAGCAGCAAAAGGAAAAAGAGATGGTTGAACTGGAATTAAAAAAACAACAAACCATTAATCGATTATTTTTTATTATTGGAGGCTTATTGATTATTTTGATTATTATCGCATTGTCTTTTATTGTGCATTACAAAAAAAGCAATGTTGCATTGGCAAGAGCAAAAATAAAAGCTGAAGAGTCGGATCAATTAAAAAGCCAGTTCTTAAAAACAATATCGCACGAAATACGAACTCCTCTTAATGGAATTGTTGGTTTTTCTGAGATTCTTACCAGTGAAAAAGTAAGCCAAAAAGAAAGAGTTGAAATAGATAAAATCATCCAGAAAAATAGTAACGAACTTATTTCAACCATTGAAAATCTGGTTGATTTAGCCCATTTAACAACCAATCAATATAAAGCCAACTATAAAGAATTTGAATTGTCGTCCTTTTTAACTCATTTAGTTTCTAAAGTCAAAAATGATTATTGTTTTAAGAATTTTAACAATATTCATATCATAACTTCTAATCCATCGAATATAATTATCTGTTCGGATAAATATGTGCTTCAAAAAATAATCATGGAATTGCTTAAGAATGCAATCTTATATACCGAAAAAGGAGAAATTAACATTGGATATGAAAAAAAGAACTCAGTATTACATCTTTTTGTTAAAGATACAGGTCCGGGCATACCCAAAGAAAAGTTAGACAGAATCTTTACTCCCTTTCACCGCGGAAAAGAAAATAATAACGAAAAAATAAGTGGCAGTGGAGTTGGCTTAGCGTTGGCATATAACTTTGCTAAAGTAATTGATGCAACGCTTAATGTACAATCAGAAAAAGACAAAGGGAGTAACTTTTTGCTAATCATTCCGTTAAAAAAAGCATAAAATCAATCCTTTTTATAAACTTTTTGTAATTTTAATTGTCCAATATTTTTATTGTTATTGATTGTAACACATTATGCGAATATTCAATTTTTTATTTAGCCAAATCTCTATTTTTATTATACTCCTCATACTTATCCCGAAAAGCTTAAATTCTTTTACGATAAACAACCGTAGGGATACTTTTCAGAATGCCCAGAATATAGAGCTCATCAATAAGAATATTGAGATTTTAAGAAAAAAAATAGAGAATAAACACGACAGTATAAAAAAGGCTATCACACAAAACCTTAATTTATCGCTGTCAGAAGATTATAATTATGGTTTAGCCTGGAATTATTATTTTTTGGGTAGACATCACCAGCTTAAACAGGAACATGACAGTGCTATATTTTATTACCAAAAAGCCTGGCCCATTGCCAAGGCCAATAAAAAACTAAATCTGGCAAACCCCGTTTCTACCGGGTTAACAAATATTTATTGGGAGACAGGCAATTATAGTTCGGGGTTAGAAATGGCACTTGACGCTGAGCAATTTTTTGAACAGCACGAAGCTATTAACGATAAATTTGCAATCCTAAATTTAATTGCATTAAATTATGAGGGATTATTTGAATTTGAAAAGGCTCTAGAATATTTCAATAAAGCATTAAAAGCTGCAAAAAATTCTAAAAGAGAAAACTTTCAGGGTGTAATTTATTCAAATATAGGAAGATTATATTATAAAAAGGAAAAATATAATCAAGCACTTGAGTATATGCGTAAAGGGGTAAAACTCGAAGAAAGATATTTATATTTTTCCAACGCCGGCAAAACATACACCATGATGGCCAATGCATTTTTAGAACTCAACCATTATGATTCTACGTTAGTTTATTTAAAAAAAGCCTATAATCACAACATCAATACCGAAGATGATATTGGACTGGCAAGAACTTATTTAGGATATGGAAAATATTATCAACAAATTAATCAATATAGTACCTCCGTTGATTATCTTTTTAAAGTAATTGAAATAGCCCAATCCATAAACTTAAATAACGAAACATTAAATGCTTACCAATTATTAGCACAAAATTACGAGCAGGCCGGAAATTATTCAAAGTCTACAGAATATTACAAAAAATATTTTACATTATATCAACAGATTTACAATGTTGAAAAAATAAATCAGTTGAATGCCCTGGAGCATAAACTTAAAATGCAAATTAAAGAAAATGAAATAAACAGGTTAAAAATAAAAGAAGAAAAGCAAACCATTAAATATTTGAATATTATCAATATTGCCGGAATACTTTTAAGTTTGTTCCTGCTGATTTTTATTTTTTATTCGCTTAGAAATAATAAAATCCTCAAGCATAAAAATAAAGAAATAAATCAACAAAAAGCCCACCTTGAAGCATTGAATGAGAAACTCATACTGGCAGAGACAAATGCAGGTAAAGCGGATGAAATAAAAACGCGTTTTTTAAATAATCTGTCCCATGAAATTCGTACTCCATTAAATGGGATTGTAGGTTTTTCGTCGCTGATAGCCGAGTCGAAACTTTCCGAAGATAAAAAACCACAAATCTGGAATATAATCCGTAAGAACAGTGAAGAGCTTATTAATACTATTGATGGCTTATTGGAGCTTTCAATAGGAGCATCAGGAGGGATTAGTATAAAAAAATCGGCGTTCAATGTATATGATTTCTTATACCAGGAGCATTTTAAAATTCTAGAACAGTATAAAGACACGAACCCATCAATAAATTTTAAGTTCTTGCCCGACAGCAGATTAAAAAACCAAATGATTATTTCCGATAAAGATTTATTCAAAAAATGTATTTTAAAAGTGGTAGACAATGCATTTAAATTCACCCAAAAAGGAAGTATTGAACTCGGGTTAAAAGAGGATAACAATTTTTTACAAATCATTATTTCTGACACCGGAATAGGTATCTCAGAAGAAAAAAACGAGGAAATTTTTACTCAATTTGTCAAAGGCAAGAATATACCCAACAACTCAGCGGGTTTAGGAATTGGATTAACCATAGCCAAACATTTTATTGAGCTTCTGGGTGGAAAAATATCGTATGAAACAGAAATCGATAAAGGCAGTACTTTCTTTATTTCCATCCCTTCGAATAACAAATAATAAAATGGTTTTCGTATTTTTGGCTCCAATAATTTAATGGACTATGACCAAAAAAGAACGATTCGAAAAAATTATTGAATACTTTAAAAAAGAAAAACCGGTTGCTGAAACTGAATTAGTTTACGGCACTCCATTTGAACTTTTGGTAGCTGTAATTTTAAGTGCTCAATGCACCGACAAAAGAGTAAATATGATTACCCCTGCCCTCTTGGAACGATTTCCCACCGCTTATGAAATGGCACAAGCATCAGTAGATGAAATTTTTCAATCTATCAAAAGCTGTTCTTATCCGAATAATAAAGCCAAGCATTTGGTTGGTATGTCAAAAATGCTGGTCGAAGATTTTAATGAAATTGTCCCGGACGATGTAAAAGAACTCCAGAAACTCCCGGGGGTAGGCCGGAAAACAGCCAATGTAATTGCCTCAGTAGTTTACAAAAAACCGGCACTTGCTGTCGATACGCATGTACACAGGGTTTCGAAACGAATTGGTTTAACCACCAATGCTAAAACTCCTTTAGAAACCGAGAAACAACTTGTACAATACATTCCAGAAGAATTAATTCCCATTGCTCACCACTGGCTCATTTTACACGGCCGCTATGTCTGCATTGCCCGCAAACCAAAATGTGAAAGCTGTGGAATACAAGCTTACTGTAAGTACTTTACCGGAAAATAATTTTAAATTAATGAATATCCTTTTATGTAAATAATTTGTTATTTGATTTTCTTCATTTGCTCCTTCCCCTAAAGGGTGTGAAGAAAATCAATTGCTCCCTTTAGTCCCGAAAACTTTCGGGAGGGGCAAACAATTGATTTTCTGATTACTTAATACAGATGAGGTACATAAACGAAAATAAATTTTCTAATTTCAAATATCAAATATCAAATTACTCATACTTAAGCACATCCACCGGATTGGTTTTAGACACTTTAAATGCCTGATAAAAAATCGTGCCAAAAGTTATCACTATTAATAACATTCCGGCAACAAGAAACACCCAGAACTGAATATCAATTTTAAAGGCATAATCTTTAAGCCAGTTATTCATTAAATAATAAGCCACCGGCCAGGCTATAATACACGAAATTACCACAAGTTTTAAAAACCGTTTCGAAACCAATAGAATTAATGAGGGAACTGATGCTCCTAATGCTTTTCTAATACCTATTTCTTTTGTTCGTTGTACAAGCATAAAGGAAACTAAGCCATAAAGGCCTAAACAAGCAATAACAATAGCAATGAGAGTAAATATCTTAATAATATCGGATATGCGTTGTTCTGTAGAGTATCGTTCCTGTATTAAGTCCTCCAGTATTTCATAGCTAAAAAAATACTCCGGATAAACTTCTTCCCAGGCCTTTTTCAATTCGGGCTTAAGCTTGTAAAATTCTACTCCATTGGTTTTAATATGTAATTGAACAAAAAACGGTTTATAAGGCATAAAAACAACGGGAGAAATATTATGATGCAACGAATTTAAATGAAAATCATCCACTACACCTATAATCCGGGCATGATCAGAACCGAATACTTTCATATATTTGTCGATAGCATCCTTTGGGTTTTGGATTCCGGTTTTTTGTATTAAGGATTCATTAACCACAATATTTAATGATGTATCGTTAGGATTGGATCTAGAATACCATTTCCCGGCCAATAATTTTAAATCATAAAGCTTGTAATATGCGGTATCAACAGCTTTTATATTCGCAAAATACTCATTATCAGAACCCTGAATTTTAAAATTGGAACTTATATTAGACTGTGATATAGGAGCACCAATTCCTAATGATAGTTTATGAATCTCAGGAACACTGCTTAACTGATCAATTAAAAGTCCTCCTCTGTTTATCTGATTCAAGGGAATATTTAAAAGAATAACATTTTCCTTATCAAATCCCAGGTCTTTATTCTTAAAATAGTTGATTTGTAGAGAAATAATAATGGCAGCAACAATTAATACCTGAGAAACAAAAAACTGGAAAATAACTAAAAAACTAAATAATGAAGGTGATTTTTTACGATTCGTTCTCAGGTTATATCGCAGCGCTTTTATTGGATTATATTTTGATAAAGCCAATGCCGGATAAATACCGGATAAAAAAGTTAATGAAAATAAAACCAGGAATAAAAATGTTATCATTGAAATATCACCATACAATTTAAGCTCAATATTATTCCCAAGAATTTCATTAATTTGCGACAGAACCATTTCGGTTAATATCACGGCAACAATCTCGGCTATCAGTAATAAAATAAATGTTTCGCCCAGAAATTGCTTAATAAGCCTGCCTCTGCCCGCACCCAAAACTTTACGAACACCAACTTCTTTGGTTCTTTTTATGGTTTGTACCAACGAAAGATTGGTGAAGTTAATAAAAGCAATAATTAGAATAAATAATGCTACACTGGTAAAAATCCAGATAAACCGCTTACTGGTGATATATGATCCCGAATAGGTTTCAAATCGCTCATCAAAGTGAATTTCTTTTAAAGGCTGCAAATAATATTTTCCAAAGGAATCATCATTGTCTTTATTTGAAGCTTGCTTAACAATATTTTGTATCTTATTTCCAACGGAAACAGGATCTGAATTTTCTTTTAACGTTAAATAAGTTCCAAAACCAGATATTACCGAACCCCAACTATCATATTCGAACTGAAAAAAAGCATCGGACAAAGTGCTCCACGATAATACCATGGTATAAGGAATATGCGAGGTTCGCGGTGGATTTTCAATCACTCCTTTTACCTGCAATAAGATAGAATCTTTAACCGTTACTGTTTTTCCCAAAGCCTGCTCAACGCTGCCAAAATATTTCTCCGCAATTTTTTCCGTCAGAAAAAGATTATTCGGATGTTTCAAATCTTCCGGTGAACCACTAATAAATTTTAAATCAAATACTTTGGTGTAACTGGTGTCGACAAAAAACATTCCTTGTTCTTGATACTTTTCTTCCCCAACTCTCAATAATTCTTCGTAATGATAATATATCTGCGTAACATGGTTATTTCCTGTTAAATTCTCTTTTAATGCTGAGCTTAATGGAACAGGTAAAGCACATTCAAATTGTTCCTGATCATTTTTTAAATCTTCTTTTACCACCCGGTATATTTGTTCGTAGTTGGAGTGATGCTTATCGAAACTTAACTCGTATTTAATGAACAGGAAGATGATAATTACACTGGTTAAACCAATGGCTAAACCAAAAATATTGATTAACGAAAAAATTTTATTCCGGGTTAATACTCTTAACGCTATTTGTATATAATTTTTAAACATGATCTTCATTTATTATTCGTAACGTAATGTTTTTACCGGGTTAATATTACTCACTTTTAATGCTCTGTATGAGATTGTTAAAACAGCAATTACAAAAGCAGCAAGCCCTGAGATAATAAAAATAAGGAGAGAAATATCGGTACGATAAACAAATTGTTGCAACCATCCTTTTAATAAATAGTAAGCCACAGGCCAGGCTAAAACATTGGCAATTAATACCCATTTCGAGTATTGATAAAGAATAAGTTTTAAAATAGAGATCGTTTTAGCACCCATAACTTTTCTTATACCTATTTCTTTGGTGCGTAATTCTGTTGATAATGTAGTTAAACCCAAAATACCCATGCTCGCAATTACAATTGCTAATACGGTTAAAGCCAGAACTAAATTTCCAAATTGTATTTCCGATTTATAAATTTCCTGATATTGATCATCCAGAAAAAAGTATTCGAAAGGTTCGTTTCCTGTTACATTATTCCATATCTTCTTTAGTTGAGAAATATTGTAATTATTCGTTTCAAATTTGATAAATAGATGATTCGAATAATTTTGTTGGGTAAAAATCAAAGGCTCAATCGACTGATAAACAGTAGAAAAGTTAAAATCCTTAACCACACCTATAACTTTATATTTAACATTATTTCGCTCAATAATCTTGCCCAGAGGTTTCTCCCATCCAGCAACATTCACCAATGTTTCATTGACCATACAACTTTCTTTATCGGTTTGCATGTCAGGATTAAAATTCCTTCCTTTTTTTATTTCAAACTCAAATAGGGGAATATACATTTCATCAACATATAATGCATTAAACATCAAAGGCTTATCTGAACCTTCGGGAAGGTAGCCGTTTGAAGTTACGCCCCTTCCGGGATAATTGGAACCCAATCCTGCATTTTTTACCTGGGATAAGCGGCCAATTTGTTCCTTAAGCAAGTCTTTATTCTTTGATGAGTCAGAGCCTTTTAAAGGCAGAATCATTAAATTCTGTTTATTATAGCCGGGATCTCTTTTCTGAATATAATTCAATTGTTGATAAATAATAATACTGGCTATAATTAATCCTATAGAAATAAAAAACTGAACTACCGTAAGAACATTACTTAATGAAGTACGCTTAGGTTTTTTGCTAATTTTCCCTTTAGCAACAGACTCTAAATTTATGCGTGATATATAAAAAGCAGGATAACTACCCGAAATTATGCCAATTATAAAAACCAGAAGAGGTGTAGATAAAATAACAGGCAAATTAGAATAGGTATAAACTGCTATATGCTTACCCATTAAATCATTAAAGTAAGGTAGCAATATTTCAATTAAAATAATAGCAACTATAAAAGCAATAAACGTTATAAATATTGCTTCGCTCAAAAACTGCATGCGAATTTTTACATTGGTCGCTCCTGCCACTTTACGCACACCTACCTCTTTAACCCTTTTCATCGAAAGAGCAGTAGTTAAATTGGTAAAATTTATCCCGGCAAGAATTAAAATTAAGAAAGCAATAATACTAAAGATATAAATACTTCTTAAGTTTCCTTTTACCGTTGAGTCATACATTACTTCAGATGATAAATAAATATCAGTAAGTGGTTGCAACAATGGAGTAACTTTCCATCCGCTTTTTTCATACTCTTTATTAATTTTTTCGTAATAAAAATCCACTAATTTTTGTTCAAGTACCTCTGGTTTGGTATTCTCTTCTAGTAAAAAATAGGTATAGTAACTCCAACCACCCTTCCAGTTAAAATGATATTCTGGTATGGTTTGATATAATGTAGCGAAAGAAAATATAGCAGAAAATTGTAAATGACTATTATGCGGAAAATCATTAATGATTCCTGTAACTTTAAATTGATTATCTTTATTAAAAGTAATGAATTTACCCATTGGGTTTTTACCTCCAAAAATTTTATGGGCTAACCCTTTGGTTAAAACAACAGTAAAAGGCTCATTTAAAGCTGTTTCGGGATTTCCTTCTAATAAAGTAAAGTCAAATACATCAAATAATGCCGAATCAGAATAAGTTAGATTTGTGGCATTATAATTTTTTTCATTATAGGTAAAAAAACCTTCGCGGGGAGACATAAATCTCACAAAATGTTTGATTTCAGGAAATTCTTCTGCAATATCAGGCCCCATAACAGGCATGGTAATACAATGTTTTGATGATTCATTGGGTTGTTCATCAATATGAATTAATCGAAAGATATTATCTTTATGATGATGAAATTGATCAAAACTTAACTCGTTATTAATATAAAATAAAATCAATAGGCTAACCGATAAACCAACCGATAAACCAATAATATTTATCAGGCCGTAAAATTTATTTCGGGATAAATTTCGAAAAGCTGTCTTAAGATAATTTTTTAACATAATAGTTTAGTTTTTTTCATAAGCAGAACAACACTTATGCCACAGACAACAAAGTGCTGGCCTACAGCGCATTATGTATGTACCAAATTTTAACACTATGCTGTTTATGTTTCGATTTGGGACACAAAATGTTTCAAAAGGAAACACTTTTAATGAATAGATTTTTGTACCTTTATTTCCCTAAAGTTAAACGATTTTTATGATGAACGAAGGAAAAATTCTTGTTATTGATGACGACCAGGATATTTTGTTAACCACAAAAGTCATCTTAAAAAAAGAATTTAGGGAAATTAAAACGGTAACAAGTCCTGATGACATCATCCCTTTTATTGAGAAAGATATATTTGATGTTATTCTGCTTGACATGAACTTTACCACCGGAGCTACAAGCGGAAAAGAAGGGCTATACTGGCTTAAAAAAATTCTGGAAACATGTCCCGATGCCATCATTATTGTAATGACCGCCTACGGTGATATTAATCTTGCTGTGGAAGCCATGAAAATAGGAGCTACAGATTTTATTGTAAAACCCTGGGAGAACAAAAAATTTATTGCCACAGTTCACAGTGCCTTTAAACTCAGTCAGTCGAAAAAAGAAATAACCCTGTTAAGAAAAAAGCAAGAAACACTGGCCAAAGATATTGACCAGCCCTTTACAAAAATAATCGGTAAATCAGAAGCCATAAAAGAACTCTTCAGAACTATCGAAAAAGTAGCTCATACAGATGCTAACGTTTTAATTCTGGGCGAAAATGGGACCGGAAAAGAGTTGGTTGCCCGTGAAATTCACCGGCAATCAGTAAGATCAAAAAATTTATTTATGAGCGTTGATTTGGGTGCTATTCCTGAAACGTTGTTTGAATCAGAGTTATTTGGGCATGTTAAAGGCGCTTTTACAGATGCCAAAGAAGACCGGGATGGAAGATTTGTTGTAGCCAAAGGAGGAACCTTATTCCTTGACGAAATTGGAAATTTATCTATGCCTTTGCAAGCAAAATTACTTACTGCTATTCAAAATCAGGAAATTACTCCTGTCGGCTCCAACACTCCTGTAAAAACAGATACCCGCTTAATTTGCGCAACCAATATGCCCTTGTTAGAAATGATTGAAAAAAACCAATTCAGACAAGACCTTTTTTTCCGGATTAATACCGTGGAAATTCATCTTCCACCCCTTAGAGACCGGTTAGATGATATCAACTTACTGGCTGAGCATTTTCTCGAAACGTTTAAAAAGAAATATCATAAACCCGGTTTAAAAATTTCAAACGAAGCGTTAAGAAAGCTAAAAAAATACAATTGGCCGGGTAATATCAGAGAACTGCAACATATCATCGAAAGGGCAGTAATTATGAGCAGTGAAGATGTACTAAACGCAAATGATTTTATTTTGGCCATCTCCGATAAATCATCCTATAATAAAAATAACCTGAATCTTGAGGACATCGAAAAACAGGCGATTGAAAAAGCATTAAAAAAACATCGTTTTAATGTTAGTGCTGCGGCAAAAGAACTGGGACTGGGAAGAACAACTATGTACCGAAAAATGACAAAATATGGGTTTTAAGAATAATTTTCGTGCTGGACTTATTCTTAGGGTTATACTACTTTCTCTGTCCATTTTTGTTACCATCTTTTCTTTTTATAAAAACGACTGGTATGTAACAACCACTGTATCCGGATTAATATCAATTATTTTAGCAATTTTTATTATTCGATATGCTGAAAAATATAAAAAGGGATTAAGCGATTTCCTGTTATCGGTTAAATCACGCGATTTTATCAGCTCATCCAGTAATATTGCCGATCAGGATTCTAAAGATCTGCTTAAAGAAGCTTACCGGGTTATTGTAAACGAATTTCAGCATATCCGGATTGAAAAAGAAGTCCATTACCATTATTTAAAGACTATTATTGAACATATTAAAATTGCCTTATTAAGTTTTAATGATAAAGGTGAAATCCAATTTGTTAACCATTCCGCAAAACAGCTTTTAAATACCAAAGAGCTTAACCATATAAAATATATACAGAATGTTGATAACAGCCTCTACCAATTAATTCTAAATATTCAATCGGGAAACAGTGAACTGATAAAAATAAAAATTGGACAGGAACTAATGCATTTATCGGTATATGCTACAGAAATAAAACTGTTAAAAAAGCGGGTGAAAGTAGTATCCATTCAGAATATTAAACAAGAACTTGAATTTCATGAGCTTGAATCGTGGCAAAAATTAATCAGAGTCCTTACCCATGAAATAATGAACTCTGTCACCCCTATTTCTTCACTCAGCACAGCTATCAATGAATTTTTTGATGAAATTAGAAAGCAACAAAAGGGTATTGCCACCATAACAAATGAGGATTTGGATGATATGCTATCCAGTCTTAAAACCATTGAAAAAAGAAGCAAAGGACTGCTCAGGTTTGTTTCAACTTACAAACAGTTAACCCGCATTCCAAAACCGGATTTTAAAGAAGTTAATTTAACTGAATTGGTAAACCACTGCTACACATTACTAAAACAGAGCATTATTGAAAACAATATTAAATTTAATATGGATTATTCCGATCAAAGCCAAATCATAGCATCAGTTGATTACGATCAGGTTGAGCAAGTGATAATAAACCTATTAATCAATGCAATGGAAGCAGTTAAAGATCGGCAACAGCCGGAAATAAATATCAAAATCATATCGAACAAAACAAATCACCATCAAATTATCATTAGCGATAATGGAAAAGGTATTGACACTGAAGAGCTGGATAAAATATTCATCCCTTTCTATACAACCAAAAAAGAAGGATCAGGAATAGGTTTAAGCTTATCGCGTCAAATCATGCGAATGCATAAAGGTTCAATAACCGTAAATTCAGAACCTGAAAAAGGAAGTAAATTTATTTTAAAATTTTAATCTATTTGTTCCTTACCATACCATCGAATAGCTATAAGAATGAGGGGTAGTTTGATAAACAAAAAAAGCGGGAATTTTTCCCGCTTATAAGATTAACAATTCTTTACTTCGGTTATGAAATTTTAATTTGTTTCTTGGGCTTTTCTTTAGCCTCATCGCGCTTTGGAATACTAACATTCAAGATTCCATCTTTATGTGTAGCTTTAATTTTATCCTGGTCGATACTTTCAGGCAAGCTGAAAGAACGTTTAAAGGATGAATAGCTGAATTCTCTTCGAACATATTGTTCGCCTTCATCCTCATCTTTTGTCTCTTTTTCTGATGAGATGGTTAACACATTATTATCCAGGTCAATTTTAAAATCATTTTTTGACAGACCAGGAGCTGCTACTTCAATCTTAAATTCATCTTTATTCTCCAAAACATTTACTTCCGGAATTGTTTTGTTCACGGATGAATCAAAAAAATCAGATAAAAAATCTTTACCAAAAACGTCATCTGTAAAGCCTGGTAAAAATCTGGAATTTCTTAACATTGGTATCATAGCTTGGTCCTCTTTTTTATTTCGTTAGACATTTATTTATTTCTTTCCTTAAACATGAATCAAAATACATACCATTCAAAAAAATAAACCAAAATACGCCCTTTTGTCATGTAATCAACAATACTTCAAGTCAATATGTCATAATCATATCTTAAAACACACGAACAATCGTCAAAAGAAATATTATAAAATTATTTTACTTATAATTACTTCTTATTAATTTTACATTCCATCTAATTAAAATAAAATCAATGAAAATATATCTCGATTATAACGCCACTACACCTATTGACAAAGAAGTAGCACAGGCCATGCAACCTTATCTGGCCGAATATTTTGGGAATCCATCCAGCATACACAGCTATGGAATAGAATCAAAAAAGGCCGTTGAGAATGCTCGTAAAAAAGTAGCAAATCTAATTCATTGCAAACCGCACGAAATTATTTTTACCAGTGGGGGCTCCGAATCAAACAACTATGCCATCAAAGGAATTGCTTACGCTTATGAAAACCGGGGGAATCATATTATTACTTCAACCATTGAGCATCCTGCTGTATTCGAAGTTTGCAAATACCTTGAAAAAAAAGGATTTAACATTTCATATATCCCCGTAGATGAGTATGGAACCATTGATATAAAAAAGCTGGAAAAAGAAATTACCAAACAAACTATCTTAATAACCGTAATGCATGCCAACAATGAAATTGGTACTATTCAGCCTATTCCGGAAATAGCTAAGATTGCAAAAAAGCACGGCATCTATTTTCATACGGATGCAGCACAATCTACCGGAAAATATCCGGTAGATGTGGTAGAATTAGGTGTAGACTTACTTTCCATAGCGGGACACAAACTATATGCCTCCAAAGGAATTGGCGTTTTATATATTAAAGAAGGGGTACAACTGGAAAAACTAATTCATGGGGCCGATCATGAATTGAACAAAAGAGCCGGTACCGAAAATGTACTTGAGATTGTGGGACTCGGTAAAGCATGCGAAATAGCCCAAAGATACATGTACCGTAACATTACACACATGCAATCTATACGCAACCTGCTGTATCAAAACCTCAAAAAAGAACTCCCCGATATAAAATTAAACGGTCATCCTGAAAACAGGTTATCCAATACACTCAATATAAGTTTTCCTGGTATAGAAGCCAATATTTTGCTTAACGAAATAGAATCATTAGGTATAGCTGCATCAGCGGGTGCTGCTTGCCATACAGACAATATTGATATTTCACCTGTATTAACAGCCATTAAGCTAAACACTGATTATGCCATGGGAACCATCCGGTTTTCTGTAGGTAAAAATACAACCGAAAATGAAATTAACAGGGCTTCCAAAATAATTATTGATACCGTAAAAAAATTACAATCGTCAGGAAGAAGGGAGAGCAACCATGAAATTTCGTCTATAGCAAACATAAAACTAACCAGTTTTACGCAGGGTTTAGGTTGTGCCTGTAAATTAAGGCCCCAGGAGTTGGAAAAGATTTTAAAAGAAATCCCTGTTGCCCAAGATGTCAACATCTTAATTGATACAAAAAATTCAGACGATGCAGCAGTATACAAAATAAATCATGATACAGCGCTGGTTCAAACCCTGGATTTCTTCACCCCCATTGTTAACAATCCCTATGATTTTGGAGCCATTGCCGCTGCCAATGCATTAAGTGATATTTATGCCATGGGAGCAAAACCCATTTTTGCTTTAAACATTGTTGGTTTCCCTTCAAACAGGTTGCCTATAGAAGTATTACAACAAATCTTAAAAGGGGCACATGACAAAGCGAATGAAGCAGGAATAAGCATCATTGGCGGTCATACCATCGACGATCCGGAACCAAAATACGGAATGGTGGTTAGTGGGATTGTTCATCCCGATAAAATATTAAGCAATGCGAACGCCAAAGAAGGAGATGCCATTATATTAACCAAACCGATTGGACTGGGCATTATAACTACAGCATTAAAACGTGGACTGGCTGATAAATCCGTTGAAGATTATGCTGTTAACATCATGAAATTATTAAATAAAACTGCTGCAGATGTAATTGCAAATTTTAATATTAATGCTTGTACCGATGTAACCGGTTTCGGACTTTTGGGTCATTTAAGCGAAATTACTCAGGCAAGCCAAATGGATGCTGAAATATTTTCTGACAAAGTACCAATAATTCAAGAAACCTGGGATTTTGCTACCAGCAATATCATCCCGGGCGGATCAAAAAATAATCTTGCCTATTTTTCTAAATACATCAAATGGGAGGAGCAAATCTCCGAAATCGAAAAAATCATTTTATCTGATGCACAAACATCAGGAGGATTATTATTCTCTGTTCCGCAAAATGAAAAAGAGCAGGTATTAACAAAATTAAAAGAGGGTGGTATTAAAGAAGCCTCTCATATTGGTAATTTTACTCAGAAAGGAAGAGGAAATATTTTCGTTCAAAAATTGTAAAAACAAAATCAATCTTTATACGTTTAATTTTTATAATGATAAAGATTGTAAGTGATGAAAAAAATACTTTTAACATTTGGTTTTATTTTGTTCATATCAACCCAACTTTTAGCACTGGAAAAAATTCCTGAGCTAAACCGGCAAATTGTTGAATATGTAAAAACAGTAATAGGGAAAAAAGTTGACCGGGGTGAGTGCTGGGACCTGGCTAACCAGGCATTACAAAAAGTTGATGCTGACTGGGACCGATCATTTGTGTACGGGAATCCTGTTGACCCTGAAAAAGACGAGATTTTCCCGGGAGATATCATCCAGTTTGAAAATGTGGTTATAAAGTACAAAAAAGAAAATGCATACTATACTGAAACAATGGGGCAACACACCGCTATTGTTTATAAAGTAAAGAAAGAAGGAGTTTACGAAATTGCACATCAAAACACACAATTTTCGGGAAGAAAAGTAGGCATAAGTACACTCGATATAAACACCGTGGTTGATGGTAAAATGTATTTTTACCGCCCCACTAAAAAACGAAGCTCACATGAATAACCGATGGAATCTGAACAATAAAAAAGCACTAATTACCGGAGGCACCAAAGGCATAGGAGCATCCATCGCAAAAGAATTTATCGAACTTGGTGCACAAGTTACTGTTGTAGCGCGTAATGAAAATGATTTTAAACAATTAGAAAAAGAAATTACGTCTGAAGGTAAAATCAGTTTTATACAAGCTGATATTAGCCAGTTAAGTGAGATTGAAAAAATAATTAAAATCATTAAAGAACAGTGGGGAGAGCTGGATATTCTTGTGAATAATGCAGGAATGAACATCCGCAAAAAGACCATTGATTATTCGTATGATGAATATGAAAGAATCATTCATACCAACCTCAGGTCTGCATTTGAGCTTAGTCGAAAAACATACCCTCTGCTAAAAAAATCAAAACAAGGCAATGTCATTAATATTTCATCCGTTGCCGGGCTTACACACCTGCGAACAGGTGCTATTTACGGAATGACAAAAGCTGCAATGACCCAGTTAACCAAAAACCTGGCAGGAGAATGGGCTGCCGATGGCATACGGGTTAATGCTGTTGCTCCATGGTATATTAGAACACCACTCGCCGAAACGGTTCTGAAAAATAAAGATTACTACGATGAAGTGATTAGCAGGACTCCTTTACAAAAAATAGGAGAACCTGAAGATGTTGCTGCTACTGTTGCCTTTCTATGCATGCCTGCTGCTGATTATATCACCGGCCAGTGTATTAGTGTTGACGGAGGGTTTATGATTTACGGATTTTAATTTTCCTGCTTCAAATCTATTATCAATAACTGTATAACCAAAAGGAAAGGTTAAACCTTTTCTATGGGCTTGGGTCTTTTTTATGTATTGAATTATTTTAACTATTTTTGGGTGTATAATTTGATGATATCCATTTTTTATGAAGCATAAGATTCAAAAAAAAGACTCCAAACCGGAATTAATTCCCTCCTCGCCCAGTCGCAGAGAATTTCTTAAGCTATGCACCTTTTTAGGCGGAGGAGTTTTACTTTCAGGAGGTTTATTAAGTTGCCTTGAGGGGAATAAAGAAATTCCGGTTGAGGTACTGGAACAAAAGGGAGACATAACCATTGTCCGGGCCGGGTGTCCCGCACATAATTGCGGAGGGCGATGCGTTTTAAAGCTTCATATCAAAAACAACAAAATCATCCGAATTGAAACCGACGACAGGGATAACGACACCCTTGCAGACCCACAGCTCAGGGCATGCATCAGAGGCCGCTCTTACCGGCGACGTCAGTATCATCCCGATCGGTTAAAATATCCTATGAAAAGAATTGGAAAAAGAGGAGAAGGGAAATTTGAACCGGTTTCATGGGATGAAGCCTTGGATATATTAGCCAACCAAATTAAACGAGTAAGAGATAAATATGGGAACTCATCTATCCTGGTACCCTATGGTACAGGCAGCTACAATCAGTTAAATGGCCGGCAAACAGCGGCGAGACTAATGAACTTAATAGGTGGTTCATTGGGCTTTTATAATAGTTACAGCTGGGCATGCATTTCAAAAGCAACGCCTTATGTTTATGGCACTTCTGTAACCGGTAATCAGCGTCAGGACTGGGTAAACAGCAAATATATTATTATGTGGGGCTGGAATCCTGCCGAGATGCGTGATGGTACTAACAGTGACTTTTTTATTAAGAAGGCCCGCGAAAATGGAGCTAAAGTAATTTGCATTGATCCCCGTATGAGCATGAGTGCAGTAGCTTTAGCCGATGAATGGATTCCTATTCGTCCGGGTACCGATGTATCGATGATGAGCGCAATGGCTTATACAATTATATCGAATAATTTACATGACAAAGATTTTATTAAACGTTGTTGCATAGGCTTTGACCGTTCGCAGATGCCTGATGGATGTGAAAATGAAGAAAGTTATTCTGATTATATTTTGGGTACTGTTGACGGTATTCCCAAGACCCCTGAATGGGCCGAAAAAATTTGTGGTGTTCCTGCCGAGACCATTAAAAGAATTGCTACAGCATATGCTACACAAAAACCATCTGTTCTTTACCAGGGATATGGAATGCAACGGAGAGCGTACGGCGAACAGGTTGTTATTGCCGGTTGTGCGCTGCCTGCCATTACCGGAAATGTAGGCATATCCGGAGGATGGGCCGGAGGAATAGCCCTACAGGCAAACGACGGAGGTCCTTTTTGGAATGTTTTCCCAACAGGGAGTAATCCTGTAAAAGCAAGAATTCCCGTATTCTTGTGGACTGAAGCGATTCTAAGAGGCAAAGAAATGGGTTATGAAGATGGTGTGAGAGGGGTAGACCAACTTGATAGTAATTTAAAACTTATATGGAGTGTCGCTTCTAACATTCTGATTAATCAACATGCCGATACCAATCGTTCGGCTAAAATTCTAAAAGATACAAACCTAGTTGAGTTTATTGCCGTTCAGGATCAGTTTATGACCCCATCAGCAAAGTTTGCCGATCTGGTGCTTCCCGTTTGTACCCAAATGGAAATGTGGGGACTTGAAGATGGATGGAAATATGGCGACGAAGTCATTATTATGCCAAAAGTCCACGAGCCTCCTTATCAAACCAAAAGCGATTACCAGATTTGTGCAGAATTAGCAAAAAGATTTGGGGTTAAAGAGCAGTTTACACAAAACAGGAATGAAAGAGAATGGATTGAATGGGCGGTAGGAAGATATAAAAATACAAGGTTTCCAAACATTCCCGATTTGGATAAGCTGGTACAAAAAAACACCGGAGTATATTCAAAACCCGTTGACAAACCAGCTATTGCATTTGAAAATTTCAGAAAGAATCCAAAACAGCATCCACTTAAAACTCCCACCGGAAAAATTGAGCTTTTCTCTAAAACTCTTTTTGATATGAAAAAACCGGATACTATTCCTGCGGTGCCCAAATATATCCAGGAGTGGGAAAGTCCTTTTGGCCAAGAAGCCAAAAAATACCCTCTGCAAGCTTTGGGGCATCATTATATGGCAAGAGTACACTCTACCCACGATGGCATTGACTGGCTTGATGAAGCTTTTCCTCAACGGGCATTCATTAATCCTGTTGATGCACAGAAAAGAGGAATACAAAATGGTGAAGAAATTTTAGTTTATAACGACAGAGGAAAAATAAGGATTCCATGCCGCATAACACCCAAAATCATGCCCGGGGTACTCAATATTCCGCAGGGTGCCTGGTGGAGTCCTGATAATGAGGGTGTTGACAGAAGAGGAAATATTAATGTGCTTACTTCTCATCGGTGGACTCCCCTTGCATATGGGAATGCACAACATACTATTATGGTAGAAGTAGAAAAAATTTAAAAACCAACGAACATGGCAAAACAATGGGCTTTTTATTTTGATTCATCCAAATGTTCAGGCTGCAAGACCTGTCAGATTGCCTGTAAAGACAAACACGATTTACCCGTGGGTATCAGATGGAGAAATGTTTATGAGGTTGCCGGAGGTGATTGGGAACAAAAAGATGGAAACTGGATATCAACGATTCGTTCATACCACATCTCCATGGCTTGTAACCATTGTAAAGATCCTATTTGTATGAAACAGTGCCCCAATAATGCCATATACAAAACCGAAGAAGGATTGGTTTTGATAGATGAAGATCGCTGCATGGGATGCAAATATTGCCAATGGGCTTGTCCGTACGGAGCTTTACACCTGAACCCTTCAACCGGAAAGATGACTAAATGTACTATGTGTGCCGATTACATTGCCGAAGGCAAACAACCATCCTGTGTAGCAGCCTGTCCTATGAGAGTTTTGGAATTTGGGGATTACGAAGAGCTTAAACAAAAATATGGAAACGAATCAGAAATCTATCCGTTACCCTCGGCTCATTATACAAAGCCTTCAGTAATTATCAAGCCACATCAATCCTATAATAAAAATATAAACTGGGAAATCATTAATCAAGAGGAGGTGCACCATGAATAGCTCAGAATGGTCGCTCTTATTTTTTACACTTACCGGACAATTTTCAGTTGGTATTACCCTGGCTCTTTTTATTTTGTATTGGTTTAATAAAAAACCAAACCAAATTAAATCGCCCATCATCTTACATCATGGACTGATAACAGCCTCTTTATCAATCATTATCGCCTTGTTTATTTCTTTCTTACATCTTTCTTCGCCTCTCTCATCCGTTTATGCGTTAAGTAATCTAAAAAATTCGTGGTTGAGTTGGGAAATCTTTATGGTATCGGCTTATGCGATGGTAATTGTACTTGTCACTTTGTATGAATGGAAAGTAAAACATAAATCCTACATCACTCCTCTGCTTCTTCTGTCGACATTATTAGGTCTGACCATGATTTATTCTATGGGCAGATTATATATGATCGAAACGGTTCCGGTATGGAATACCCCTGAAACACTCATTGTTTTCTATATTAACACCATCGTTTTAGGCCTATCCTTTATTTTAGCGTTTTATTCGGATAAGATTTATGATACAGTTGAGAAATCATTCTTTATTATCATTCTCTTAACGCTTATTCTAAAACTTAGTACCTATTATTTAAACTGGGAAACTGAAATTAATGATAATATAGCATTTACACATCATCAAATTCCTGCAATATGGAGTGTTTTATGGTGGCTCTGGATTCCCGGACTTGTCCTGATGATTAGTATTTATTTAAAAAAGGATTCTGGAATAAAAACCAGAAGCCGTTTATATCGTTCCGCATTTATATTATTTGTGATAGCTGAATTTGCTGCGAGAGTAATCTTTTACTCCTCGTATTACAGATTAGGAGTTTAAAAGTAAGCTAAATATACTTTATCATCTGCAATATTTGGCCCAATACCTTATGGCATCAATACTACCATATCTTTTTCCCTTATTCCAGTCGTAACATGCCCCTTTCTTATCGCCAGTTTTTAAACGTCCATAACCTTTTTTAGCATAGATATCGCCATTAAACGGATCATAATCTAAATACATCGAATAATCGCTTATAGCATATTCCCAAGTGCCGGTTGCTGAATAAATATCACCTCTTAACTCATATTGCTCTTTCGATGCTTTTTGTTCAAACGATTCATTAACGGTAACTAATGCTTCCAACAATTTATTGTCCTGATAAAGTGATCTTGTTTTAATCATTAAAAGACTTGCATTATGAGGCATTAAAGGCAATAAATCATCAATGATAGCTATCGATTGGCTATACCGGCCAACTTTTAAAAGCAGTTCTGCTTTAAGTAAATAAGAATCTACCTGATAAGGGTTTTTATATATCGCTTTTTCAATATCTGACAAAGCACGTTCAAAATCTCCCATTTTATCATACAATTTAGCCCTTTGCTCAAAATACTGAACAGGTATTTTACTGATTTCAATAGCCTTATTAATGGTTTCCAGCGCTTTATTATAATCCTTTAATGCGTTACTTACTTTACTATGAATATAAAATACCTGGTGCAGGTTGTTATTGCGATGAATGATTTCCTGAACAAGGAATAGTGCTTCGGTAAATTTCTCCTGTTCATAAAGTTGTTCGGCCCGATAAATTTGTTTCTCGGTAGCAGAATATACCTTTGTTTTTAAAATACTATCGAGAAAAGGCGAGTGAATTAATTTCTCATAATCTTTATCATTAAATAAATCGAACAGTGAAATTTTATGGTTTGATTGCAAATTTTTTAATAATACCCTTTGCGCTGATATATAATCATTAAGCTTTAGAAATATTTTCACCTGACAGGCTGTGGAAGCATTTCTTTTAATCTTCTCAAGGCTATTACAAATCTCCAGTGCTTTTGGATAAAGCCCTAATTGAAAAGATGACTCAATTTGAGCCAGGTAGAAATGGCTGTTTTGTTCTTTCTGAGTTAAATATTCCAGTGTATCAAACGCTTGCTGATAGTTTCCCTGTTGTATTTGTACAAATGGATAAAGCTCCCTGGTTTTTACCGGTTGAGCCTGTAATAAAAAAACATAGCCCAGAAATCCTATCAATAAAAACAATCTATACATATTATTCATCAAATATCATTCCTGTTCCTTCTTCAGTATAAACATGAATAAACCCAACCATGTTACGCACTTCCATCCCGGTTATCCTGGGTTCCCAAATATCACAAATGTAATAATAAACTCCTGTTGATGCTTTTTTATTCGAATTTTTTATGGTTCCATCCCAGTTGATCATTGGATCTTCCGTCTCAAAAACCAGTTCGCCCCAACGGTTAAAAATACGCATATGCACTTTTTCGACATAATTAAGCGGATTTTTGGCCAGATAAATATCATTTATTCCATCATTATTCGGTGTAAAAACGTTAGGTAACTCATAATAAGCACACTCGTCAACACAATATACATAGGATAAATCACTCTCGTTATAAAACGAATCAACGGCAGACACAGCATAACATCCAGCCATTGAACCCTCAGGAAAATGCTCATAAATAGTATTCTCAGCACCCATTATTCTATCCACAGAATCAAGCGGAGAATCATATTGCATGGAATAATATATCTTATAGCCAATTACATCATCTGCACAAGTTAAATTGGGATTATTCCAGGTAAGTACATTTTTCATACTATCACATGAAGATCTCACGGTAAGAGTTGGCGGGCAGGGCCGTTGAAAATCTTCAGGTGTTGCACAAATTTTATGCGAGAAATTTTCTGTAAAAAATTTCCGGGTATCCACCTTATAATATCCCATACTTTTTACCATATAGCAATACTGTGAACCATTGGCCAACTGATGATCGGTATATGTTCTGTTGGTTGAATAACCTATCGAATCATAATTCATGGTAGCATTATTCTGGCGGTATATAATATATTCATTATCAAGCCAGGGCGTATTTTTTTCAATATTAATTGTAATGGCATTATCGAAAGGGTCCGGATTTAAAAATATTGAAGAAGCTAATTGCGGATTTCCAATTTTAAACCGATTTCCAGGGGTATCATTATACAAAGCAACTTCGTATGAATATTGTGTTTCGGTAGTATTTAAACCGGTATCAAAAAAAGTTGTATCATCTAATCCGGCAATTGAATCAATCTTTGTCAATCGCATTCCATAGGCTTCATCAGAGCGATAAATGATATATTTAAAAGGTCCGTCAGCTTCAGGGACAGTATCCAAACGATTCGGTTTGGCCCAACGCAGCATAATTTCGCCATCTGTATCATCTGTTTCCAGAACACTAACATTGGTAATATTTGGAAATCCCGGAGCTATGATACCACAAGCTTCTTCGGAAGGATAACTTTGAGCTCCATCAGCAAATTCGGCAACAATACGGTAACAATAATCAAAACCCTGAACAAGGCCTTCCCCATCCTTATTATCAACAAAAAGGGTATCAGAAGTTTCACCGACAAACTCATATCCGCTTTCCTGGGGTAATCCGGTGATACAACTGTCGGGGGTATAATCAAGCGACCCTATCCTTCGGTAAATCAAATATTTGACAGGGTTACAATTCCCCGGACTCCATGCTAAACGCATAAAAGCATTCGCCGGTTCTATCATCAGTCCGTCAGGTGGTGGACCAATTACTTTAATTAAAAAGTTGTCTACATCCACCAGATGAATATCCGGATGTTTATCCTGGGCTGTAATCAAAACTAAATATTCGCTTTTGCGCAGGTGATTACATCCTGTTACCCACCGAAACCTGGAAATCACTTCGCCCGGTTTACTCGATAATTCTTCCAGGATAGCCGGATTGGACTCAAAAAGGAAGGGTCCGCCAACACCAATATGTTCTATAGAGTCATAATTAATATCAGTACTTCGTACGAAGGTCTCCAGGGTATCACCTGCTAAAATACACCAATCTTTAAAATCGTCATTTTCAGGCGGCACATTTTCTGTTGCATAAACATCAATTTGCATATCACGAATTAAAGAGCCTATTTTTATTCCGTCCCGCCATTCATCAATCCGGATCGCAACATTGAATTTTCCGGTATCCGGAGGTGTGTTCCATATAAAATCGCCGGTAACCTCATCTATACCAATATAATTAGTAGCAGGAGGCAATATATATCCATCAATGGGATCTCCATTTTCGCCGGTACATTCGGTTAACGAATACGAAAGGCTATCACCATCAGGGTCATAAGCGCCCGGATTATGAATAAATAATCTGTATTGAGCCGCTTTATTAATGGGAGGGTTCAATAATACAGGAGAATCATTAGGCCCTAATTCAGGATTCACATATATGGTTGTTTTTACTGAAAAAATAGTATTTACAGAATTTGGAATATTATCGATTCCATCATTACGGTTAGGATCCTCTACCAGTACTTCATAAACGCCGGGCCCCGGAAACGTATGTCTGGCAATATATCGATTTTGCTGATAATCATCGGGTAATTCGACTAAATCATGTCGTGAAACCATTGAATAGGTACCATCACCCCAGGAAACTTCCAGCTCCTCTCTATCCACATTGCTCAATGTATACGTATAGGTAGTTAAGGTTATCTCAAACGTTAACTCAGAAATTTGCGTATAGGTTATTTCTCCTGCCCTGTTATGCGTTGCGTAAAGGGTTTGTATAAAAAACAGACTAATAAAAAAAATCAAATAAAAACGTAAAAATTTCATTGTAAAGAGATTAATATTTCTTTTTTCATGACATCATATTGATAACCCTGCTCAAAATTTCCATTTTTAATCATGAGTAAATTTTTCTGATCAAAAAAACAGATCCAATAAAACCGTATTATGAACAACTATCTTATCCGGAAGATGTGTCTTCAAATGAATTTGATAATAAAACCATGGAAATTCATCGGTTGTTTTGATATCCTTATTTTTCAATTTTAAATCTAAATCATCATGCTTAAATTGAAAATGATGATTAAAATACTGATCGATTTCTTTTTGATATTTTACCACACTTTCCCGATGACTTAAATCAAGATCTGCTTCATATAAATGATCGAATAATAATTCAAAATCTTCTGTGAATAATTGAAATGAGATCGAAAGTTCTTTTTCTTCTTTCAGATATTCAACATTTGTAAATGAAACATGTACCGGGTGCATTATGGTAATTATACAAGCAACCCATTCTACAAACAATGTCATATGCTAAAAGTACAAATTTTTATCTAGTTGATATAAATTACTAAATAAAAATAATGCGTTTTATAGTTCTTTTACGAACAAACAGTTTTTCATAAACTATTAAAAAAAGGAATAAATTTTGTTAAATTTCGATGCAAACGAAAACACTTTTTTAACCTTTAACTTTCAGAAAATGATAAGTATTTCAATTCCTGTTAATAAGGGTTTGCCTTGCTAAAAATGAGAATCAATTACTGCAGTCACCTTTTATTCCTTAGAAAATAATTAAGAGAGGTAACATTTTATGAAAAAATAATACGAACTAAATAAAAAAACAATGAAATATAAAGTTATATTTTCTTTACTACTAATAATTAACAACTTAAATCTTTTAAGCCAAAATTCAAGCCATCACTACGAGGTAAAAATTATTGATTTAAAGAATGAAGCCCCCCTTCCTTTTGCAACCATACTTATTAATGGCAATCCGCATCATGGGGTAGTAACGAATTTAAACGGTATAGCCGAATTCAGCCTTTCGCCATCCGATGATTACATTCAGGTTAGTTATGTGGGTTATAAAACTAAAAGAATTAACAAAGAACAAATAACAACAATTATCAAGTTACAACCAACGGAGGTTGAGTTAAAAGAGGTTGTTATCTTCCCGGGAGAAAATCCGGCACACCGGATTATCCAAAGAACCTTAGAAAACAAAGAAATAAACAACCCCGATCATATCAGTGAATACAGCTGTAACATATATAATAAAAGTATATATAACTACATTTTTGAAGGTAAAGCAAAAGAATATGAATCGTATAAGGGGTTAAGGGAACTATCCGACACCAGTCACCTGATAATCATGGAGTCGGCTACCACACGATTTTATAAAACACCTGATAAAATCAGCGAGATTATCAAAAAAGTAAGAGTTTCGGGTTTGAAAGAACCTTCTATCGCACCTTTATCTACCGATCTGCAACCTTTCCATTTTTACAACCCTACAATCGATATGCTTGAAATTACCTACCTAAGCCCTATAAGTTCCGGCAGTTGGAACAGGTATTTATTTTTGCTTGAGGATACATTATACCATAATAAAGACACGACTTACATTATCACATTTGAGCCTAAAAAAAACAGTAACTTTGAAGGATTAAAAGGTTTTTTACACATCAATACCAACCAGTATGCAATAGAAAAAGTCGTAGCATCGCCGGCAGATAAAAAGTTAATGGAACTACATGTTCAACAGAACTACGAATTTAAAAACAACTATTGGTTTCCCAAAGAGCTCAAATCAGAACTAAGATGGGAAAATGTATACAATATCGGACTGGGAATGATTGTAAAATCAGAGAGTTACATAACTGACTTTCGAACAAATATCCCCAAAGACTCCGTAAAATACAATGAAGAGGTATTACAATTTGATAAACTGGCTACTCGGGATGCTGACCTGGCCATGAAAAAATACCGGTATATCGATCTCAATGAAAAAGAGACAAACACATACCTCACTATTGACAGCATTGGTGAAGCAGTAAATCTCGATTATTGGCTGAAATTTTCTGAGAAGATAACAGCCTATAAATTACCCATATACAAGTTTTACATTCCATTAAAAAAATTAATGACCTATAATGAATTCGAGGGCTACCGCTTTGGTATAGGCTTATATACCGATGATCCCTTAATAAGCTGGATTGAGCTTGGTGGATGGGCGGCTTATGGATTTAAAGATAAAGAGTGGAAATATGGCGGCGATATTAAATTATATTTTGATAAAGATAAAGAAAATATATTGAGTGGTTCCTATCAATATGAAGCGGTTTTTCCAGGAAACGAGGATTTTGTCAGGGAAGAAACATATATCGAAGGTTACTTTTTGCAACAAGCAGATTATACCACGCAACTTAAAGCCTCATTTAAAACCCGAATACGCTATTTAGAACTACAATTTGATTTTGTAAATGACAAACGTTTTCCACAATACAACTACTCATTTTTGCTTAATAATAATTGGGTAAACAACTATAAAATAACTGAGATAGGAGCTCAAATAAGGTTCTCATTTAAAGAAAAATATATATGGCAATTAAAACAAAAAATCAGAATTGAAACCAGCTGGCCAGTGCTCAGGGTTGGTTACAAAAGAGGGATTAAAGGATTATACGGAGGCGAAATTGATTACGAAAAACTATGGGCACAATTAGACTATTCACATACTTTCCCCCGGATTGGAAAAAGTACCTTACGGGTAGAAGCAGGAAAAATATGGGGAGAGGTCCCTTACTCTTTCCTTTTCTCAGGTGCCGGAGGATGGAGCAGTTCGGTGCCCTTTATCGTAAACAACCGTTTCAACACCATGACACCCAATCAATTTACAAATAATGAAATTATAAATGCCTACTTTAACCATGATTTTGGTACACGATTGATTTCAACCTCGGAATGGAAACCAAAAATAATGATTACGCAGGCTTTTGGAATTGGGAATCTGAAAGATAAACACTTACATCAATATATTGAATTAACCGATATGAATAAAGGATATTATGAAAGCGGACTGGTTGTTAATGATCTTCTAAGGTTTAATATGGCTAATTTTGTTTACCTGGGTTTAGGAGGTGGTGCTTTCTATAACTATGGGTATTACTCTTCGAGTGACTGGATGGAAAATTTTAAGCTTAAAATAAGTTTAAAAGCAAGCTTCTAGAAATTTCTCATTATTTGCTCTTAGTAAGAAATATATACTTAAATTTTGTAACTTTACTAAGTTACCAACGTTTTTTTTGTTATGAAAAAAATTACCATAATAGTTCTCACTTTACTCCTGATTTCCGTAAATCAGCATCTAAAAGCGCAACAAATTGAAAATTTTCGTGTTCGGAAGTTAAACGATAAGTTAAACATCTTTTATGATTTAACACAGGAAAAAACGGGGCAACAGTTTGATATTAAAGTCTTATGCTCCGATAATGGAGGGACAACCTTTGACATCCCCTTAAAAACAGTTTCCGGAGATATTGGCAAAGGGATTACCGGAGGGAAAAACAACGTAATTGTTTGGGATGTTCTTGCGGATCGTAAAAACTTTAAGGGAAATGATTTTGTATTTAAAATAACGGCTACACCCTATCAAATAGAAAATTCCACCGATTACTCCCATGATTTTTATTTTGAACTGGTGGAGTGTTATAAAAAAGGAAATCAGGTAATCAGTGCTATAAAAATAACCAACAAGGGCCCTAAAAGAGACTTAAAAATAGCCAACCGGTTGGCCCGGATTTATGATTATAAGGATACTTATGTTGAAGCTCATAATTCAAAACTAGGAAAAATAAGTGGTCATTACCGCTACTCAGTACCTACTCTATCCTTTAATGAAAACCAAACGGAAATAGCTGTATTTCGTTTTGATGTGCCTCAAAATTTCTCTGACAGGTTAAAACTTTTTGAACTGGGAGTCGAAATATTGGAAATTACATACGGACTGGATTATAAGTCAGGAAATATTCAGTTTAAGGATGTATCGTTAGCATCCCCGGACAAACCTGTAAATGCAGAATTCATTTCCGGGGCTCTAACTATTGATATTGGCCCCGATATGAAAAAAGTTAATGATGTTAAGCCTCCTGCGATATCCTTTACTAAACCATTGCTTGCTGATAAAAAACCCATAACGGTTAATTCCGAACTGCTTATCTTAAAAGGTAATATAAAAGATGACCATGGTGTTTTTGAATTTACGATTAACGGAATGGATGTTCTGTTTAACGAGGAAGGGCAATTTGAATCCGATGTATATTTAGCAGAAGGAAATAACACCCTATTTGTCAGGGCTGTTGATATTTTTGAAAATACAGTAGAAAAAAATTATAGCGTAATTTATAGTCCCCATGCAAAAAAAGGGCAAAGACAAACAAAAGATGAAAATGAAAGCACGAAAACAACACTTGCCGAATTGGAAACCGGCGGATCCGGAAAGTATTATGCACTAATTATAGGGGTAAACAATTATTCCGATCCTGAAATCAATGATCTTGACCAGCCCGAAGCTGATGCTGATAAACTCCATCATACGCTGATAAACCATTATACTTTTGAAAAAAATAATATTAAACTATTAAAAAGCCCCACACGAGAGCAGATTATTTCTGAGATGGACCGGTTAAACAAATTGATTACAGAGGATGATAACTTGCTTGTTTTTTATGCCGGACATGGATATTGGGATAAAAAAGACGAAGCAGGCTACTGGCTCCCTGCTGATGCGAAAAAAGCCAATACGGCAAACTGGATAAGAAATAGTACCATAAGGGATTATCTGAGAACCATAGGTACTAAACACACCTTGCTGATTGCTGATGCATGTTTTAGTGGTGGAATTTTCAAAACCCGCAAAGCATTTGCAGATGCACCCAAATCCATTCAGAAATTATACGAACTTCCCAGTCGAAAAGCTATGACCAGTGGTACATTACAGGAAGTACCCGATAAAAGTGTTTTTCTATTATATCTAAACAAAAGATTAAAGGAAAATACCCAACCTTACATCTCGGCCGAAGAACTCTTTAGCAGTTTTAAAATTGCCGTGTTAAATAACAGTCCCAATGTTCCTCAATACGGAGAAATAAAAGATACCGGCGATGAGGGAGGCGATTTTGTTTTTGAGAAAAAATAGAAAGTTTACATTTATAATTCTCAACACCATAAAAAAAAGCCTGCTATAAATAATTCAGCAGGCTTATTTCGTTAATAATTCAAAAGGATTATTATCTTGCTTCAGCACCAACAGTCTGAGTATACACATCAAAGGCCGGTGGTTGCTGCATATGTCTTTTAACAGCGCATAAGTTTGCTGCGTTAATCACCGCATCTTTATACTTTTCAGGAAAATCTTCAGGTACCTGAATTTCCAAATCTATCCGGTCTATTAACCGCGACATGGGATTAAAGTTCATCTTCTGAATAATCTTTATATCGTCAGAAGGTATCCCTCGTTGATCACAAAAACCTTTTACATAAATACCGGCACAAGTACCAATAGATGCTAAAAACAAATCAAACGGAGCCGGGGCACTTCCCTCTCCTCCACCCTGCAATGGTTGGTCGGTTTTAATATCCTGCCCGTTAAATCGAGCATTTATTTTTTTATTTCCATCAAAATAAATTTCCATGTTCATGACTACTCTGCTTTTTAAAAAATTAAATTATTAATATATTTACATCTTTAAATACAATTTTCCTGCCAATGTTAAATTCTGTCAAAATGACGTTAAAACAAGGAAACTGTTCACCCATTTATAGAATAATTATTTTTTGAATTATTCGAATTATTCAAAAATATTATAGACAACAACATAAAATAAGACAAATATTAAACACCTGTAAGAAATAATTGTTTCATTATAATATATTTAGATCAGCATCAATGGGCATAGCAAAAAGAAAAAAACTAAAAAAGGAACTGGGGTTATTTAGTGTGTTTGCCATTAGCACAGGAGCTATGTTTAGCAGTGGGTTTTTCCTCCTTCCCGGTCTTGCTGCCCATTATACAGGTCCTTCTGTCTTTCTGGCTTATTTTTTATCCGGTTTATTAATTGTTCCTGCCATGTTAAGCTTTGCTGAAATTACAACGGCCATACCAAAAGCCGGTGGGGCTTATTATATTATCGACAGAACTTTTGGTCCGATGCTTGGTACCGTTGGGGGAATGGGGACTTATTTTGCTTTAGTTCTTAAGTCTGCTTTTGCTTTAATTGGGATTGGTGCCTATACCTCTTTGGTTTTCGACATTCCAATAAAACCCATAGCTATAACTTTAACGGTAATTTTTGCAATCATCAATATATTAGGATCGAAAAAAAGCTCATCATTGCAAAATATACTGGTCCTTGTACTTCTTATTGTCTTGGGCTTAATTATTATTGATGGAGTTTTCCAGGTATTTACCAACGACACAATTCTTATTCAAAAAACAAAATTTACCCCATTTTTTGAACAAGGAATAGGCGGATTATTTACTACTATAGGGTTTGTTTTTGTTTCTTATGCCGGATTAACAAAAATTGCCAGTGTAGCAGAAGAAATAAAAAACCCGGAACGAAATATTCCGCTGGGGATGATTTTGTCATTAACGATAACCACATTAATCTATGTGTTAGGAACTTTTTTAATGGTTGTTTTTATTCCAAAAGATGATTTTTTTAAAGATCTAACCCCGGTAGCAACATTAACAGATTTCACCCTTCGCTGGCTTCCTGCAAAAATTACGCTCATCATGGTTGTTTTAGCAGCACTTGCCGCATTTGCTTCAACAGGGAATGCAGGTATCATGTCATCGTCGAGATATCCGTTAGCCATGTCGCGTGATAAAATTTTACCGCCTTTTTTTGGAAAAATTAATAAGAAATTTAATGTCCCCGTAATTTCAATATTATTTACATCCACCATCATTATTCTTATTATACTATTTGTTAGTGAAGAGGGTATTGCCAAAATGGCCAGTGCATTTCAGTTATTGATCTTCTTTTTTATTAATCTGGCTGTAATTGTATTTCGAAAAAGTAAAATAGAATCGTACGACCCCGGGTTTTTGTCTCCCTTATATCCATGGGTACAGATTTTTGGCATGTTTTCTTCCTTTATCCTGATCATTTATATGGGTTGGGCTCCTTCATTTTTTTCAATGCTTTTAATTTTAATAAGCATAGCCTGGTATAGATATTATGTTCGTAAAAGGGTAACAAGAGAAGGTGCTATTTATCACTGGTTTGCACTTTTAGGTCAACATAAGTACGATAAGATTGAAAATGAATTTCTTCATATTATTAAAGAAAAAGGATTACGCGAAGAGGATCAATTTGACCGGCTAATAACGGATGCTAAAATAATTTTTATTAAAAAAGGGTTGCTTAATCTTAAAAACAGAACATTTGAAGTTTTGCTTGATAAAATTTCCGAAGAAATTGCTGAAGAACACCATTTAACGGAAAAAGAGTTAATCCACGAATTTAAAAAAGCCACTACCTTTGATCCTGAATTAATCATTCCTCAAATATCAATATCTTTTGCATCAGACAAAAGAATAGAACAACCATCGGTATACATTGCCATTTGTGAAAAAGGAATAAAGAAGACTATCACAAAATATGGTATTAGCTCAACGGACAAAATTCATGTCTTCTTTTTTATCGTTGCTCCCGAAGATAATAATAGGCTTTTATTACGAATCTTATCGCGATTGATGGATATTACCGAAAGGGAAAATTTTCTTAAAGATATTTTAGCTCAAAAATCTGCACGCGAAGTAAAAGAATATCTCTTGCATAACGACAGGTATATCAGTTTAAAGCTGGATAAAGAAAATGAAATGCATCAAATATTTATCAATCATAAAATTAAAAATATAGATTTCCCGAAAGGTATACTCATTGCTTTAATTGATAGAAACGATGAAACGATTACCCCCGATGGAGAAACCATTTTACAGGCAAACGATGTTTTAACGATTATTGGAAAACCTGATAAGTTAAAGGTTTTTAGGAGTCAATATAAAATTCATTAATATAAAAAGCAAATAGTGGCAAAAACCACTATTTGCTTATATGTAATAATTATTAAAAGCTAAAATTTAAAACTAAGGCAGTTCCTGCCCTTCAATCCATGGAGCACCAATATTTTCAAGTTCTTTTTCCATTGCAGGAATTTTTTCATCCATAATGGTTTTGATTTTTTGTTTTATTCCTGCAAATTGTTTTTTAGCCATCTCAAGACTTCGCTTATGCATTGGTGTTGGTCCGTAAGTTGAGTTTTCTGTTCCTATTCTTGCTGCACTTAATCTACTATAAACTGTAGGTTTATTTTTCTCACCAATCTTACGCTTAGCCTGGTTTCCATAAAATGCTGTTTCAATATCCTTTATTTCCTTTCTTAAATCATGAATTTTCTGGTTAAGTTCTCCGGGAACTATTTCAGTACGTCCAAGAGACTTCGCCATAGCGTTTACTTTTTTCTTTGCATTATTCAGAGTGATTCTGGCTGCGCCTAAAGAGGCAGAGAACTCTTCCATTTCTCCCCAGAACGCTACAACAGCATCTGGTTCAGCGCCTTCCAGTGCACCTTTACGCATTCTTTCCACATCAAATTCCATGGGTTCTGATAAATCAGTCACTTTTCCGTCAATTTCTTTCGAAAGCATAACAGTATATGTACCCGGAGCAACCATAAAACCTGTTGGTTCAGAGTCTGTATTTTCAGTATCCAGATTAACCGGACTTTGGGATTCTCCTCTTAAACCCCAGGCTACCCGGTGAAAACCTTTTGTTGTTGGACCTTCCATTTTTCGTATAACATTACCATCCGAATCTTTCACGGTTAACCATATTTTAGGTTCTTCCTGTTTTAACTCCTCGTCAAGAGCATCCCATCCCGGGAATGGTATATCTTCATTTTTCTTTTTTAGTTCCTTTTCACGCTCTTTTCTTTTATCTTCCAGGGTTTTATACTCTTCCCCGATATAATAAGTAAATACAGCACCAAATGGAGGATTCGGGGCTGTAAACAATTGAGCACCCATGGAACCTTTCTGACTACCACCATAAGGGGTTCTTTGGATGTACCACCATGCTTTTCGTGTAGGGAAAATTGTGGCTTCATCTTTAAGTTGTTGCTCGGAAACATACCGTAAAACAGAATAATCGTCAAATACATAAAAACTACGTCCAAAAGAGGCGCCTACAAGATCATTTTCACGACGTTGAATGGCTAAATCTCTAAACGATATGGTTGGTACATTTCCGGTAAGTTTTACCCATTTATTACCCCCGTTAACTGTAAAATAAATACCAAATTCAGTAGCTGCAAATAAAAGCTCAGGCTTAACATGATCTTGTACTATTCTCCATACCAAGGTTCTTTCAGGAATATTTGCCTTGATTGATTTCCATGTTTTACCTTTATCTGTACTTTTGTAAAGGTAAGGATTAAAATCACCAAATTTATGATTATCCAGGGCAACATATACTGTGTTGGCATCAAACATATCTGCTTTAATATCATTCACAAATGCAGTAGCAGGTACTCCTGGTAGTTCACTCACCTTTATTTTACGCCAGTTTTGTCCGCCATCCTCAGTTACCCGGATTAGTCCGTCATCGGTTCCGGCATAGATTACACCTTCCTGAACAGGCGATTCGGCCAGTGAGGTAATGGTATTATAAGTTGACATAGCACTCAAATCCCATGCGGCATTATAACTCCACGTCTTGTCCATAATGGGCAAAGTTATCCGCTCCTGATTTTTGGTTAAATCTCCTGAAACAGGTTCCCAACTATCCCCACGGTTATCGGAACGCCAAACCCGGTGTGAAGCAAAATACAAGCGGGTAGGTGAATGCGGGCTTACTAAAATAGGCGCATCCCAGTTAAATCGTTCGCTGCCTTCGCCTTCTTCGGGTTGCGGCTGTATATATACCATTTCTCCTGTTGTGCGGTCAACACGGACCAGGTTGCCTTGCTGCCATTCGGCATAAACAATATCCGGATTTCCGGGTTCTGTAGCCGGCTGATGTCCATCGGCAAACAAAACAACTTCCCAGTCTGAATTTCTTATACCACTGCTGTTATCCGTTCTGGAAGGTCCTCCCTGAGTACTATTATCTTGTGTGCCTCCATAAATATTATAAAAAGGCTCGGCATCGTCAACAGCCACTTTATAAAACTGAGTAATGGGTAGGTTAGGGATATATTTCCAGTTTTTGGACCGATCAAAACTTTCGTATATTCCTCCATCCGTTCCAACCAGCAAGTAATTCGGGTCATCTTTCCTAAAAGTAAGCGAATGGTTGTCTGAATGTTTAAACTCCTCGCCCATTCGTTTGAATGTTTTTCCGCCATCTTCGGAAACCTGCATCCGTACATCGGCAATATATATTCTATCAAACTGATGTGGGCAAGCATACAGTTCCTGGTAATAATGAGGGCCTGTACCCCCGGAAACTGCATCAGACATTTTGGTCCATGAAGCACCTCGATTCTCACTTCGGTACAATCCGCCGCTTCTTTGTTCCTCTTCAATCACTGCATATATAACATCAGGCTTTTGGGGCGAAATAGCCAGACCTATTTTTCCCATATCTGATTTAGGCAATCCTTTTTCCAGTTTTTTCCATTTTTCACCACCATCATTGGATTTATAAATTGCAGTACCCGGACCACCTCCCATGTAAGCGGCTACATTTCTGTGACGCTGCCATGTTGCTGCGTATAAACAATCAGCATTACGGGGATCAATAACGAAATCTGTAACACCAATCCATTCGTTGTCACCCAGCGTTTTTTTCCATGTTTTTCCTCCATCGGTTGTTTTATATAACCCCCTGTGGCCTCCTTTTGTCCATAACGGGCCCTGTGCTGCAACCCATACAATATTGGAATTTTCAGGATGAATAATAATTTTTGAAATATGATTGGATGCTTTTAACCCCATATTTTTCCATGATTTCCCTCCATCATCACTACGGTAAACACCATCACCGTATCCAACATGTCGTCCGCCAACATTTTCACCGGTTCCAACCCAAACAATATGAGGATTATTTTCATCAATGGTTACACAGCCAATAGAATAGGAACGTTGATTATCAAATACAGGTTCCCAGGTTGTTCCTGAATTGTTGGTTTTCCAAACACCCCCGGAACCAACCGCTACGTACCATATATTATTATTTTCGGGATGAATGGCAATATCGGCAATCCTTCCCGACATAAAAGCCGGGCCTATATTACGCAATTTTAAACCGGAAAATGTTGATTCCGTAAATAACTCATTATCATTTTTATTCTGAGCCCATCCACTCGAAAATAAAAATAACAGGGCAAAAGCAAAAATTAGTGTTAAATTTCTCATAATGAAACAATTATTTGGTTAGTATTATAATGTAAAAGCTACTTATATCTTTAGATTATATTCAGTGATAAAAGTTTAATTTACTTAAAATTAATTCATTATGAAAATTAGTTTACAATCATCTGTAATAGCTGCAGATAAACTAATCCAGATAATCCAGGGCTTCCAGCTTTAAGGCCCTGAGTGACAAAAGGATATCAAGAAAAAAGAATACTGCAGAAATCAATATTGAAATAATGGAAAGGCTGAACAAAAAGTAACCCAACATTCTTAAATCAAAGGTAAAAAACTGCATGAATGCAAGCAAAGGAATAATTAAACTGCTGGAAATCACACTAAAGGTAATGGCTGCAATAGAAGTTCTTAGATATTTGCTTCGTAGATAAAGAATTTTTATTTCATTCCTTTTAGCATCGCGCCGATTAATTCCTTGATGATCTAATTCTGCTACCAGAATCCTTGTCCGGTCGATGGTTCGTCCAAACCGGTTGGTAATGGTTAACAACAATAATCCAACACCCGAAATAAGGGCAACCGGGGTAATACAGGATTTTAAAAATTCAATAAATGTTTCTATTGATTCCATAACTATATTTTTTTGTTTTGCCAATTTCCATATTTCATATATAAAAATGAAATGACAGCAATAATACTACCATAAAAGATTTCTACTGTCCAAACAAATTCAATTTTCGGAGACTTTAAACTCACCATTATATAGGTATACAAAACATAAAAAACAATTACTGAAGTTTCAATAAGAAACGACACTTTGGTCATCCCTGTGCCGGAAACACCACTAAAAATTACAAATCCAACGGTTAAAAACAGCGCGGCAATACTTACTACATACAAAGATGGTAAAGCTTCATGTATAAGTATTTGGTTATTGGTATAAATTGACAGGATAACCTGAGGGAATAACATATTTAACAAAACAAGGCCAGCAACCCCGGCAATACAAATTTTCACAATTTTTAAGATTAATGGTATAACTTCGTCTTTTCGTTCACGACCGATTAAAAAACTAACCAATGTATTGGTTGCAGAAGTAAATCCCCAGATGGGGATTAGCATCACAACATAAATACTCCGGATTACATTGGATATGGCCAATGGACGCTCGCCCATTTTTTCAACAAAAAGAAAGAAGAAAAACCAACCGGTAAATGAAATAAAGTTTTGCATCATCATGGGAAATGCAACGGTTAAGATCCGTTTTAATATGGCAATATCAAACTTTTTAAATCTAAACAGGTTAAAAAACTTTAAATCAACAAACTTTAAGGTGAAGAAAATAAAAAATATCATGGCAGACACTTCGGCAATAACTGAGGCTATTGCTGCACCCGAAATTCCTAATGCCGGGAAACCGAAATTCCCGAAGATTAAGGCATAATCGAAAAACACATTGGTCAAAGCCATAAAAATAGTGGTCCAGGTAATTATCCGTGTACGGGCTATTCCGATATAAAAGGCTCTGAATCCAAAATTTATAAAAGCAAAAAACAACCCAAAAATTCGATATTCAAAATAATTAATACTTGCCGATTTAATATCCTCAGATTCTAAAACAGCATCAAAAATGGGCTTCATAGCCCAATGCATTGTAGAAATAATCAATATTGCCAATACAATAAGAAAGTAATGTGAATGCTCAATAACAACACCAATCTGTTTATTATTATTTTCACCAAAACGCCGGGCGACAATAATCTGTGAGCCAATGGAAAATCCAAAACCTAACATGATAAGGGTTAGGTAAAATACGCCACCAATAGCAGCTGCACCAAGCTCTACTTCGCCTACCCTGCCTAGAAACGCAGTATCGGTAACGCTTATAATATTTTGAACAATACTGCCCAAAATTATCGGATAAGCGATCTTCCATATTTCTTTATATTTAACAGAAGTTTTCACCTATTTCATTTTTGAGGAGCACAAAATTACATTTTATTTTACAAATTAGCTTTTCTTTTTTCTTCAAAAAACTGGTATTATCTATTATACAGAAACGCTCAATGATTATCCAACAAATAAATTTATTTATCAACTTTTTTGCACCTTTAAACAAAATAAATACTCAATAATTGTTAGTATCATGCGAATCTTAGTATATTTGATATTTGATGATTAAATTTATATGCTTTTAAAAAAGTTTTTTTTCTATGATTCTATATAAAATCCTTTTACAAAGAATTATATTAATATCATTTGTTTTAGCCGGTATTTTATTTTCATGTAATACAAATAAGGATAAAAATCAAGAAATATCTCATCCGGTAAGGAAAATTGATACAACCACTGTTTTAATAAAATTTAACAACACCCTTTTTACTTTACCGTCGCCCTATCAGGCAACTTATTCAATAAAAGAAAGTAATATCACTTTTAATAAATCGCTTCTTAATCCGGCAGACCGTGTTTTATCGTATACAACAAATTTTAAAAAAGCATTAAATATAGGGGTTTATGGAACCGATTTAGGATATTTAAACATATACGATCAGGTACCGGATGTAATCTCCTACTTTACGGTTGTGAAAAAGCTAAGTCAGGAATTAGGTATTCATAACGCTTTGCAAACCCCAATTATTGAACGAATTGAAAATAATATTGATAATCAGGATTCATTATTGCATTTTTTGACCAACACCTACAAACAATTTGATGCTTACTTAAAACAAAATAACCGAAAAGATATTGGTGCCTTAATCATTGCTGGCGGGTGGATTGAAAGTTTATATATTTTATCACAAAATGCCATTGACACTAAAAACCGACAACTTATAAACAGACTTGGCGAGCAAAAACACCCTTTGGATAATCTGATTGAAATATTATCCCCCTACTACTATAAATCACCTGACTTTACGGATCTTATTGACTTATTGGTTGACCTGGCATACGAATTTGACGGAATTATTTACAGTTACACTTACGAACCTCCGGTTATCCATCCCGATAAAAAGTTAACCGAAATAAAAAGTACTTCCAATATTATCATATCTGAGTATCATTTACGAACCATTGCGAATAAAATAACATCAATCAGAAATAAAATCGTTGACTAAAAATGAAAATAGTATCCGGTAAAATATTATTTATATTTATTTGCTTCTTGTTATCGACAATGTCATTATACAGTCAGGAAAACACAAGCATCACAAAATGCGATCAATTATTGAACGCTGGCTATATATCCAACGGACAAGAATATAAAGCTCATCTTAACGAGAATAACAAAGCAAAATTTTACACTACCTTTTACGGCGGCAGCAACTACAGAGTAATCGGATGTACTGATAATAAAAATTATCCGTTAATTTTTTCTGTTTTTGATACCGAAAAAAATTTACTTTTTTGTAATAAAGATTATAATTATACTCCATACTGGAACTTTTCATTTTCATCAACCATTGACTGTATTATAGAGATTGAGCTTAAAAGCGATAAGCCTTTAAATGATGAAGTATTGTTGTTAATTGGTTTTAAAGAAAAATAATCGTATTTTCGTATATATCAACCTTTACAGGATACCAGAAATAACCTATGAGCGAGCAAATACTTAAAGCATTAATGCAACTTTTTGCAATTATTGCACATCCCTCAAGCGATGCAAAAGAGCGTAGGTCTATTGTAGAATACTTCTTAAAACGTCAGTTAAACCAGGAAACGGTTAAAACATATTTAACCGTTTTTGATGACTATTACAAAACACACCAGCAAAAACTTAGCGAAAAAAGTAAACGAAAAAAACGCACCGCTTCAAATTCTGTAAGGGTATTAAAAATTTGCACACAAATCAATGAAGAGCTAACGCAAAGGCAAAAACAAGTTGTTTTAGTTCAACTTTTAGAGTTTGTTAAATCGGGTAGAGAAATTACTGAACAAGAAATGGCCTTTGTTACTACTGTTGCCGATAGTTTTCATATTCAACAAGAAGAATATCAGGAAATTGAAGATTATGTTTTCTTTGGAGCTGACAAATTGCCTGATACCAGGAAGCTGCTGGTTATCGATAATAATAAGCGATTTTCCCACGAGAAAGTTTTTCATACAGAACATCCCTCACTGGAAGGACAATTAAGGGTTCTGGAAGTATCGTCAGCTAACATGTATTATATTAAATACATTGGCGAAAGCGAATTATACCTTAATGGACAACTCCTGGAACAAGAAAAAGTTTATGTATTAAACAACGGAGCTTCGATTCGTAATCCCAAAATGCGTCCTATTTATTATGGCGATATCATCAGTCAATTTAACATTGACCGAATTAAAACAAGAATTTTATTCGAAGCCAAAGACATAAAATACCAATTTAAATCTGGAGCCACAGGTTTACATACCTTGAGTTTTAAGGAAGAATCCGGGCATCTGGTTGGTATAATGGGAGCCAGTGGTGCCGGCAAATCAACATTGTTAAATGTCCTTAATGGAACCTCTTCTCCTACCGAAGGCAAAATACTGATCAATGGAATCAATATTCACACAGAAGAAGAAGCCGTTGAAGGATTAATAGGTCATGTATCGCAGGATGATTTGCTCATTGAAGAATTAACCGTATATCAGAACTTATACTATAATGCCAAACTTTGTTTTGATAACTACACCGAAGAACAGATTCAGGAAGCCGTATTTGATGTCCTTGAAAATTTAGGATTATACGACATCCGTGATATTGAAGTAGGTACTCCGCTTAATAAAAAAATTAGTGGTGGACAACGCAAACGATTAAACATTGCTTTAGAATTAATCCGGGAACCGGCTGTACTTTTTTTGGATGAACCCACTTCTGGTTTATCTTCACGTGACTCAGAAAATATTCTCGACCTCCTTAAAGAGCTAACATTAAAAGGGAAACTTGTATTTGTTGTTATTCATCAACCTTCATCGGATATTTTCAAAATGTTCGATAAACTATTAATTCTTGATAACGGTGGATATTTAATTTACGATGGAGACCCTATCGATTCCATTATCTATTTCAAATCCAGCATTCAGCATGCAAACTGGAGCGAAAGTGAATGTCACTGCTGTGGGAATGTCAATCCGGAACAAATTTTTAATATTATTGAAACGAAGGTAGTGGATGAATATGGGAATTTTACCAATGAGCGAAAGATATCACCTTCTGAATGGAGAGAAATTTTTGATAAAGAAAAGGACAACGTTGAACAAAATCAGAAAATAAGAACTCTCTCACATCTACCTACTCCCGAAAAACGAAAGATACCTGAAATTTTATTTAAAACACCTAACCACTTTAAACAATTCTGGGTGTTTGTTAAACGTGATATTTTATCCAAATTATCCAACACTCAATATTTAGTGATAAATCTGTTGGAAGCTCCTTTATTAGCATTTCTACTTGCTTACATTATTAAATATTATAATGTAAATATAAGTAACGAGGTGGGTTATAGCTTAATGGAGAATAGCAATTTACCCGTTTATATTTTTATGGCTGTAATTGTGGGATTATTCATAGGGCTGACCGTAAGTGCCGAAGAGATAATTAAAGACCGCAAAATTTTAAAAAGAGAAGCGTTTCTTAATTTAAGCTGGGGAAGTTACCTCTTTTCAAAAATTGCTATTCAGTTTACCTTATCAGCTATTCAGGCATTGATGTTTGTAATTATTGGAAATACCATCATGGAAATTAAAGGGATGTATTTTGAATACTGGCTGGTACTATTTAGTGCCTGGTGTTTTTCAAATATGCTTGGACTGGTAATTTCAGACAGCTTTAAAACGGTAATAACCATTTACATATTAATTCCGTTTTTGATTATTCCTCAACTTATATTAAGTGGAGTTATTGTCAAATTTGAGAAACTTAATCCAAACATTTCTAATCCACGGGATATTCCATTCTACGGAGAAATTATTACTGCACGATGGGCATATGAAGCTCTTGCAGTATATCAATTTAAAGAAAATAATTACCAGAAACAATTTTACCCTTACGACAAAGCAATGAGTATTGCTGATTTCAAAAAGAATTATTGGATAAGAACTTTAAATAATAAAGTAACATTTGTTGAGCGACATATAAACAATAACGAAAAAGAAGAAGAAGTTAAAAAAAATCTGCTATTATTAAAACAAGAAATTAAGAAAGAGCTTCAATCAGAATCCGGGAAAATAGTTAAATTTAATCAACTTGACCAACTAACTGTTGAAGCAATTAATCAAGAGACCCTTACTGATTTAAAAGATTATCTTAATACTTTAAATACCTATTACATCCAGCTATACAATAAAGCCAATCGGTTAAAAGATCAGATAATCTCTGAGCATCAAGAAACTCCGGCAGAAAGAGAAAAGTTTATGAAGCTTAAGCGAGAGAATTATAATGAAAATCTGGCCGAACTGGTAAAGAATTCGAATGAAATGAATAGAATCATCGAATATAACGGAGAGTTATTTCAGAAAATTGATCCAATATTTTTAGATCCTCCCAATAAGTTTATTAAAGCACATTTTTATGCGCCAAGAAAACAATTTTTGGGCAATTATTATGATACTTTCAAAGTAAATATTGCGGTTATCTGGACAATGACAATATTATTATTCTTAGTGCTTTACTATAGGCTTTTAAGAAAAGCGCTTGATTTTTTAGATGAACAAAAATTTAAAACCAAAAAAAGTTAACAAAAAAAATCATCCACACTCCATTAAATGTGGATGACAACTTTTGTGAAAGTCAGTATCTCAGACTAAACACCAAGAATCGTTATAATTACATTCTAATCAACAACTTCGATCATCTTAAAAGGAATCCGGATAATGGATTCATAATCCTCTCCAGCTTCAAGCATATCTTCATCATCTTCCTCATAATACCAATTAATAACTACATCGTTACGGGCTTTTTTTATAGTCTCTAATTTTTTAAATACATCTAATATACACTTAGACGAACTGGTATTAAAATATTCTAACTGAATATTTACCGTTGTAAGTTTTTGTGGATTGTTTGAATAATCATCCAGCCATTCGACTAATGGACGATAGAATTCGATTGAATTTTCAGGAATTGATCTTCCTTTTATTTCAATTATGCCAGTATCAGCATTAAAATCTACTGTAGGGGTTTTTGGAGTTCCTTCAATTGAAATTGATTCCATAGAATTTTTATATTTAAGTTTTTTATTTTGTTAAATTATATTACAATAGTTAACATGAAAAATGAAAAATCCGGATTAAAATCTTCAAAATGATAATCAACTTTTCCGTCTGTTCTACGTGCTATATCAATTAAGCCTAATCCACCTCCACCTTTATCAGAAAACTTTTGATTATTTAATACAAACTTATATAATTCTTTTAACTCCTCTTTGGATAAAGATTTTATTTTATCAAGTCTTTCTTTTAAACTTTTAATCTTATCATTTTTAATAAAATTGCCTGTCCGAATCTCATAACGATCATCAATCATTGACACTACAAATATTCCAAAATGTATATCAAGATCATTATTAAATTCCTCAGGTAAATCATCAACGTGATGATAGAGGTTTTGTAAACTTTCAACTAAAACATTATATATTTTCTTTTTCGTAATTGATTTCTCAATCACATGATCAAGTTTTGTTTCAACCACACCAAGTACATTCGTAATCAATTGTGCAGTTATGCTTCCTTTATATGCAAGAAGCACATCACCTTCATTCATTTTAGAAAATTGCTCATCGATATCAAAGCTCATACAGGCTTTTACTTTATTTCATTAACAAGTTGTATAAAAATAAAACATTTTTATCCGTAAAACAAATATTATTAAAAATTGGTTTACGATTTAATTTACGATACTTAATTTTTAATTTTTTATACCTTTTTATAATCACATTAAATTAAAGAGTACTAAAATTAAACAAGTTCAAGGAGCTTTCAAAGCTATTTTTTTTGAGCGTCATTAAAAAGACGATGAATCGCTGATTTCTTTATACGAAATATTTTAGTCGTTGTGCTGATACTTTTTCTTCTTACTCCCCGGATATATATCATATTTCAGATATTTACATTCCAAAGGCCCGTTATATAAGGTTATTTTGTTTGAAGGTTTAAGTCCAATATATTTTATGGCATCAAAATTACTGCTCAGCAGCCAAATCTTATAATTAGTATATTGATTCTTAAATACGTCTCCTAAATAACGATAAAAGTCTTTAATCTGTGTTTTTTTCAATCGTTCTCCGTAAGGAGGATTGGTAATAATAATGCCTTTTTCATTTTCAGGAGGTTGATAATTATCAATAGGAGTTATTTTTAACTCTATTTTTTGATTTAGTGATGCATTCGCAATATTTTTTTCAGCAACTCTTATGGCTATTTCGGAAATATCTGAGCCAAGAATCTTAAATTCAAACGGTTTGTTTGTAGATTCTTCTTCATAAATTGTTTCAAGTAAATCACTGTCGAAGTCTTTCCATGATTCAAACCCAAACTTTCTTCGGTATATCCCCGGAGGAATTCCGTAAGCCAGCATAGCCGCCTCGATAAGCAAAGTGCCCGAACCACACATTGGATCGATAAAGTTACTTTGCAAATCCCACCCTGAGAGTAAAATCATGCCTGCCGCTAAAACTTCATTTAACGGTGCTTTGGTAGCTTTTAGTCTATATCCTCTTTTATGTAATGATTCGCCCGAACTATCGAGCGACAGGGTGCATAAGTTATTCGAAATATGAATACTTATTTGTACATCGGGATTTTCAGTTTCAACATATGGCCTTTTCTTATATTTATCTCTAAATTGATCTACAATTGCATCTTTTACTTTTAATGCAACATATTTAGAATGTGAAAAGTGTGGCGAATATACAACACTGTCAACAGCAAATGTTTGATGAACATCAAATATGGTATCCCATGGTATAGATTGTACGGCATCATATAATTCGTTCTCATTATGCGCTTTAAAATCGGCAACCGGCTTTAATATTTTCAGCGCCGTTCGTAAATGAAAATTTGCGCTGTACATTAATGCTTTATCTCCAGAAAATTCGACAATCCTGTTTCCTGCCTTAACATCCGAAGCTCCAATCCCAATTAATTCATCTTTTAAAACTTCCTCTAATCCATGGAAAGTTTTTGCTAACATTTTAAACTTTAGTTCCTCTTTCACGCAATAAATAGTTTATTAAGATATATGAAAAAAATTATTTACGATATCAATAGTATTTTGTCGCCTTTGTTCTCCCTTACCTGAAACTATTTTATAAGGAAACTGATATTTTTCCAGTTCCGACCTATAGATTTCAAATAATTTATTCCTCATTGCTCCTCCATTTTCTCTAACAGGGTCTGGTATCCAGGGAATATCAGTATTACAAAGCAAAAATAAATCGATAGTACTCTCCTTTATCTTTTGATCAATCCAATGGGGTACTCTTCGATAAACCACTTCGAACCATACTTTTGTTATAATTAAATAAGTATCATAAAACAACCAATCATTTGTTTTGAAAATAAACTCCTGTTCCAGTTCTAATTGTTTTCTGGCTATATGCTCTACATCATTAGAATTATATGGGCGGTTTAAATGTTCAATATAATCACGGGCATATTCAGGGACCCATACAGACTTAAAGTAAGATGCCAGATATTTTGCCAGCTCAGTTTTTCCGGTTGATTCCGGACCTATCAAAACCACTTTTTTCAAATTTTCTTTAATTCTTTTTTCCATTCCATATAACCGGTTACCGCGAGTATTGTATAAACCGCAAAAAGAATTACCGTTGCATATAATCCTTTATAAATATATAAACCTAATGATACTGCATCAACAATTATCCAAATCAGCCAATGTTCAATCATTTTTCGTGCCAGCATCCAGGTCGCTACAAAACTTCCAGCTGTGGTAAAAGCATCCCAATAAGGAATCTCTGAATCAGTAAAATTTATCAGGATAAATGCAATTATTCCAAAAAGGATAACTGTAGCCAATGTAAGATATATTGAAAGAGGGTATTGTACGTTAGAAATTTTTAGGTCATCCGCTTTTTTACTTTTCCCTCCAAACATCCAAAAATACCAACCATAAATACTAACTACCAGGTAATAAACCTGCAAGCCCATGTCGGCATAGAATTTAGTAACAAAAAACACGTAAATATATAAAGCAGAAGTAATTAAGCCAAAAGGCCAGCACCAAATATTTTGTTTAATAGATAAAATAATATACAATAAACCAAATATTGCACCTAATAACTCAATATAATTTCCGGAGATCCAAAATAATACCTCTTGCAGCATTAGATTAAATTATAGTTTTAAAATGCTGCAAAGATATTAAAAAGTAGAAGTTTAAGGCAGGTTTAATAATTGTTTTTGGGAATTATTCCAATCTTTTATTATTTCAACTGCTTTATTAAATCCGTTATTGCGCGTATTTACAATTTGATAATACTCACTCATATCCCATAAATCGCGTGCGATTAATCCTTTAATGATTAAACTAAAATTTTCTTTAGACTTTTCATACTCCTCCCCGGTAATATCAATTTTATTCTTTTCGCCATAGGCGCGTAGTTCTTTTAGGATTTTCTCTCCTACTTCAAATTCATTTTTAAATGATTCAAAATCTGTATAAGATGATTTTAATTTTTTCCGATTATTATCAATATATTCCAATACAAAAGAATTTAATACTCCCTGGCGTACCATCCTGCTATAATAATCGGTTACTGAAGTGGTATCTAAAGACACAAAAAAATCAGGCATAATACCCCCCCCACCATATACTACACGTTTTTTATTTAGGGTGAAATATTTCAATGAATCTGGAAAATCAATACTGTCCTGATTAACAAACTCACCATGTTCGTAGCGAGTCAATAATTCTTTTGCATATTCTTCGGTACCACTTTCATAAGGTTTTTGTATCAATCTGCCGGTTGGTGTATAGTAACGAGCTACAGTTAACCTTATCATCGAACCATCGGGTAAATAGATAGGTTTTTGAACCAATCCTTTACCAAACGAACGTCGACCAACAATTATTCCTTTATCCCAATCCTGAATGGCGCCCGCCACAATTTCACTGGCAGAAGCGGAACCTTCATCAATTAAAATAACTACTTTGCCATCCTTAAAAATACCATTTTCTGTCGAATAGTTTTCCATTTTAGGTACTTTCAGTCCTTTGGTATAAACAATTAACTTATCCTCTTCCAAAAACTGATCGGCAAGCTCTATTGCTTTATCAAGGTACCCCCCCCCGTTTCCTCGCAAATCAAGAATGATAGAGTTGGCTCCTTTCTCTTTAAGACTCGTTATTTTTTCCTTAAATTCATCAACAGTAGTCATGGCAAACCGATTGATTTTGATATAGGCTATCTCATCCTCTACCAGATATGCAGCATCAACACTATAAATAGGTATCTTATCGCGAACAATGGTAAAATATAAAATTTCACGAACACCTTTACGCTTAATCCCAACCTTTACTTTGGTCCCTTTTTCGCCAAGTAAACGGTCTCTGACACCGGTTGTAGATATTTTAACGCCGGCAACATTTTCACCGTCAATTTCTACAATTCGATCACCGGCACGAATACCTACTTTTTCTGAGGGGCCTCCTGAAATAGGGGATATTACATAAATAGTATCTTCCAATATATTAAACTGGATTCCGATACCTTCAAAATTCCCTTCTAATGGTTCATTCATTTCTTTTACCTCGTCAGCAGGAATATATACGGAATGCGGATCAAGCTCTTTCAGTACATTAACAATTGCATTTTCAACTAACTCTTCGGTATCAACTGAGTCAACATACAGAGAAGAAATATAACCTAAAGCCCGGCTGAACTTAAAAATATCTTCGGGCAAACCCTGCGATAAGAGCTGAGCAGGTAAAACAAATAAAAATAGAGTAATATATATTAATTTCTTAAAATTTTTCATCATATTAAATTTTTAGATTATGTTAATGTATAACAAATATTATACAAAAATTATTTTCTTGGTTTTAAATTAAATGGAATCTTTATTACATCTGACAAATCTTCGCCATCCTCAAAAATCTGATCATCAACATCTTCATAATACCAGTCGATAGTTATTTTTGCTTTTTTTAAATACAGTTTTTTAAAATAATCAAGAATTTGAAGAATATATTTTGAAGAAGCGGAATTCATGTAATCCAGATCAAAAGTCAAATTAAAAATAAAATCTTCTGTTTTGTCTTCATTGTTTAACATTGTATTGACATACGTTTCAATTTTATAAATAATTGATTCATAAAAAGCAACAACATCCTCCGGACGGGACGTTCCAATTAACTCAAATTTTTTATTTTTTATATCAAAATGAACTTTGGGAGTAAATTCGGTTGGGTTAATATATAAATTTTCCATTGAATATGAAGTCTTTTTATTTCGTATTAATCAATATTTCGAGCGTGTAATATAAGAAATTATTGTCAATTTTTTGAAACGTATAATTAAATTTATTACGCACCACTTTTGCCATTCGTATAAGTCCAATACCAGGTGACTGCTTTTTACTGTAAAGTTCATTTTTTAAAATTTCTTTATACCATTTACGCACCCCGGGTAAATCAATATGGTTTATTTTATCCAAACGCTGTTTTAACTCAGTAACATCTTCATGGTGAATTGGATTTGATGCTATTAAGCGATAAGATTTATTTTCTTTAAAGATTCTAAATTCAGGGAAGAAATCAGGATGATTAAATGATGTGATTTTACCTGAAGTATACTTATAGCTGTTTTCAAGCATCTCAATCATTACAATCTGGATTTTTTTGAATGCAATAGTATTCAATACTCCGGATTTTTCTATGAGAAACAACTCATTAACCAGGTTATTCACCAGCTGATAACTAAAAAAACCTTTGTAAAATAATAGTTGGTTATTACGGGTCATTGCTCATTCAATCTGTGCATAAAATCTTTTATCACTCCCATTCTATGGTAGCAGGTGGTTTTGAACTTATATCATATACCACACGGTTTATCCCCTTGACATTATTAATAATTTTATTGGAAATATCACTTAAAAAATCATAAGGTAAATGCGACCAATCTGCAGTCATTCCATCAGTAGAAGAAACAGCACGTAAAGCAACTGCATTTTCATAGGTTCTTTCATCTCCCATAACACCTACCGATTGAACAGGAAGTAGAATGGCACCTGCCTGCCATACTTTATCGTATAAACCGTATTTCTTAAGACCTTCGATATAAATATCATCAACTTCCTGCAAAATACGTACTTTCTCATGTGTAATATCACCTAAAATACGAATGGACAATCCCGGACCAGGGAATGGGTGGCGGCTGATAAGTTCTTTCTTGATACCCAAAGATGCTCCTACCCGTCTTACTTCATCCTTAAAAAGTAATTTTAAAGGTTCAACTACTTTCAAATGCATCTTTTCGGGCAATCCACCCACATTATGATGAGATTTTATGGTAACCGAAGGACCGTTAACGGAAACCGACTCAATAACATCGGGATAAATTGTACCCTGAGCTAACCACTTAACATCTTTTATTTTATGTGCTTCCTGATCGAAAATCTCAATAAAAACGCGACCGATAATTTTACGTTTTTTCTCGGGATCAGAAACCCCTTTTAACTGACTTAGAAATTGTTCTTTTGCATCAATCCCTACCACATTCAATCCCATATCTTTGTATGATTCAATCACTTTTTCAAACTCATTTTTTCTTAGCAATCCATTATCTACAAATATACAGGTAAGATTCTTGCCAATGGCTTGATGCAAAAGAACCGCTGCAACAGAAGAATCAACACCTCCCGATAACCCCAGCACTACTTTATCGTTACCCAGCTTTTCTCTAAGCTCTTTTATCGTATCATCGGCAAAAACCGAGGGAGTCCAATCCTGTTTACAACCACAAATATCCACTAAAAAATTTTGTAATAATTGCTTTCCTTGTGTTGTGTGATAAACTTCGGGATGAAACTGGATACCGTATGTTTCTTCATCCATAATTTTAAAACCTCCAAAACGAACATCGCTGGTACTTGTTATTACCTGAAAATTATCTGGTAATTTAGTTATGGTATCTCCATGCGACATCCAGACTTGCGTGTCGAACTGCAACCCTTTCATAAGTCTGTTTTCATTATCGATATGGCTTAATCGTGCACGACCATATTCCCTGTGCTTCGAAGGCATTACTTCGCCCCCGTAATTTTGGGCTAAGAATTGAGCGCCATAACAAACGCCCAATAAGGGAAACCTGGCTTTAATTTTCGATAAATCGGGGATGGGTGCATTTTTATCCCGGACAGAAAATGGACTTCCGGATAAAATTACTCCTTTAAACGATGCATCGAGCGTTGGAATTTTACTAAAAGGATGAATTTCACAATAAACATTCAACTCCCGGACTCTTCGGGCAATTAACTGAGTATATTGAGAGCCAAAATCAAGGATTAAAATTTTTTCGTGCATTTTCATAAATTTTCTGGCAGTGAATAAAATTTTTGCAAAGATAATATTAATGAATAAATTAATTCCTGAAAACAGGACTTATATAATGTATTACTAAATATATAACTTTAACCATCGTTTTTCAAGCCATTCGCTCTAATTCAATTGCATACTTTTCTCCATCTTCGGCTGAAAAAACGGGAGTAAATACCTTCCGTGCCTCATCAATTAAAGGGGTAATATCTTTATACCGGGCCGAAAAATGCCCGAGAATTAATTGACCGGCATTCGCTTTTTGAGCAATAGTAGCTGCTTGCTTAGCCGTTGAATGAAAAGTTTTTTTAGCCTGACTACTTAACTGCTCGGTAAATGTTGCTTCATGAAATAGTAAATCTACATTTTTAATAATCGGAATAATTTTTTCCGAGTAAGCTGTATCGGTACAATATGCATACGAGCGCTGTTTATAAGGTGGCAATGTCAAATCAGCATTTGGAATTATGTTTCCGTTACTTAAGTGTAGGTCTGCTCCTTCTTTTATTTGTTGTATATCTCTAATCGGAATATCATATTGCTGAACAACATTTTTTCGCAGATTTCTTACCTGTGGTTTTTCTTTAAACAAAAACCCACAGGTCGGGATTCGATGTTTTAAAGGGATTGTTTCTACCGTTATCTTTTTATCTTCATAAATAATCTCATTCCTTTTTGGATTTAAATGATGATAAATAATTTTAAAAGGGAGTGTTCGTTCGAAATATTCAATGTGCTGATTTAATATTTTCTCCAGTTCGCTGTGAGCATAAATATGTAAGTCCGTTTGCCGGTTTAATAAACTAAATGTTGATATTAATCCAAATAATCCAAATAGATGATCACCATGCAAATGACTAATAAAGATATGATTAATTTTCCCAAACCTGATTTTATTTCTGCGAATCTGTAGTTGTGTTCCTTCGCCACAATCTATTAAAAAAAACCGCTCATGCGCATTAAGCACATGAGCGGTAAGATTTCTTTTCGAAGTTGGAACTGCTGAACTGCTACCGAGTATGGTTAGTTCGAAAGTCACATTTAATTATTTATTATTGTTTCTTTCTTCTTCTTCAGCTTTCACAATATCAACCGCTTCTTCATTTGAATAAGCAATATTCAATACTGTATCCAACTGCGATATGGTTATTAATCTGTCTACAGCATCGTTTAATCCTGTAAGGACAAATGTACCATTAGCATTTTTACAAAGACGATTGGCAACAAGAATAGCACTTAAACCGGAAGAGTCACAATAGCGACAATTACTCAAATCAAGTATAATGTTTTTTTCTCCTTTACCGGAGATTAAAACCAGTTCGGATTTCAAACTGGGAGCAACATTCGTATCCAGTTTTTCTTCCATAACCTGAATTAAAGTGTACTGTTCCAGTTTTTCAATCTTAAATTCCATAATTTAAACATTTAAATTAAATAAAAGTACTATTCAGCTGCTTTGTCTTCTTTGCCGTCTTCTTTATCGTCTTTTTTTTCTTCTTCTTTTTTAGAATCTTCAGCTTTTGTTTTGGTCTCAGCTTTCTTTTCTTTCTTCTCAGGTTCTTCTTCTTTGTCAGCTTTTTTGGATTCTTTCTTGCTCTCCGTCTTTTTAGCTTTTTCTTTAGCGTCCATTTCCGCTTTCTTTTCAGCTATTTCCTTCTTTTGTTCTTGTTCCATTTCGCTCTTAAGCGACGCTAACTCAGAAATATCACCAAAAGTGGTTTTTTCCAGGTTTGATTTCACCTTTTTTACCGCTTTTTTATTCGCTGTTGATTTTTGTTTCTTTTCAGCTGCAGCTTCTTCTTTCTTTTCATCTTCGAATACCCGACTATGTGAAAGAATAATTTTTTTGGCAGATTTTGAGAATTCAATGACCTTGAAAGGCAGTTTCTCATCTGCTTTAGCAGCACTTCCATCTTCTTTTACCAGATGTTTAGGGGTTGCAAAACCTTCAACTCCGTATGGTAATGCTACTACAGCTCCTTTATCAAATAAATCAACAATAGTTCCCTCATGGATTGAACCAACGGTAAATACGGATTCAAATACATCCCATGGATTTTCTTCCAACTGTTTATGACCAAGGCTTAACCTTCTGTTTTCTTTATCGATTTCCAGGACAACAACTTCTATCGTTTCTCCGATTGAAGTAAATTCTGCCGGGTGCTTAATTTTCTTTGTCCATGAAAGATCAGAAATATGGATTAATCCATCCACTCCTTCTTCAATTTCAACAAAAACACCAAAATTAGTAAAGTTACGAACTGTAGCTTTGTGTTTACTACCTACAGCATATTTCTCATCGATATTATTCCATGGGTCCGGCTTTAATTGTTTAATACCCAATGACATTTTTCTTTCTTCGCGGTCAAGGGTTAAAATCTGAGCCTCTACTTCATCACCCACTTGTAAGAACTCTTGTGCACTTCTTAAGTGTTGTGACCAGGACATTTCAGAAACATGAATTAATCCTTCAACACCCGGTTGAATTTCAACAAATGCACCATAATCGGCTAATACAACAACTTTTCCTTTTACGGTATCACCTACTTTTAAGTCTTTATCCAGTGAATCCCAAGGATGAGGAGTTAATTGTTTTAAACCAAGGGCAATACGTTTTTTATCATCATCGAAATCAAGAATTACAACATTTAATTTCTGATCTAATTCAACAATTTCTTCCGGATGATTGACACGACCCCATGAAAGGTCTGTAATGTGAATTAATCCGTCTACACCGCCAAGGTCGATAAATACGCCGTAAGATGTAATATTTTTAACGGTTCCTTCAAGAACCTGTCCTTTTTCGAGCTTAGCAATAATTTCTTTTTTCTGTTGTTCTAACTCTTCTTCAATAAGAGCTTTATGAGAAACAACAACATTTTTAAATTCGTGATTAATTTTTACTACTTTAAATTCCATTGTTTTATCAACAAAAACATCGTAATCACGAATCGGTTTAACATCAATTTGCGAACCGGGTAAGAAAGCTTCTATACCAAATACGTCAACGATCATACCTCCTTTGGTACGACACTTAATGTAACCCTGAATAATTTCATCTTTTTCAAGCGCTTCGTTTACTCTGTCCCAAGAACGTAATGCTCTTGCTTTTTTATGCGAAAGCACTAACTGACCGTCTTTGTCTTCCTGACTTTCTACATAAACTTCAACTTTATCACCAACTTTTAAATCGGGATTGTAACGAAATTCGTTTAAACTAACTACGCCTTCTGATTTGTAACCAATATTGATTACAACTTCTCGTTTTGTCATTGAAACAACAGTACCATCAATTACCTCATTTTCAGTAATGGTGGATAATGTTTGATCGTACATTTTTTCATACTCTTCACGATCTGATTTGTCGTACGATTTTCTTTCTTCTACAATATTATCCCAGTCAAATTCATCGGTGGGAGTAGCAAAATCCAGCACAGATTCTTCATCCTTTTTCTCAGGCTTCTCTGTTTGTTTTGTTTCTTCTTTTGCAGTTTTTTCAACTTGCGCATTTTCCTGCTGTTCTACATTCTCTTGTTGTTCTACAGCTTTGTTCTCTTCTTTTTCTACCATTTAAATTGTGTTAAATAATTTTAGTAAATTAGACATTATATTATAGTTTAACAGAGTGCAAAAGTATAATTTTTATTTAATTAATTAAAAATAAAGATACTAAAAAATAACGATACCCATCAAATATGCTAAAACATTAAAATTCTTCCACATAACAAATATTTATAATTAATCTTTTTATTCCTGCTCAATAACCAATATTCAATAAAACCTATCGTTACATCTCATATTATATAGTCCACAATATAATGAATATTTTTAAATATCTTATGTACACTAAATAAATAATTAGTCCGCTGAAAAAAATATTCAAAAAATAAAAATGACAACCTACAGCCATAAATTGCATCAGCTTTTATTATATTTACATTTTAATTATTTGGATTAAATTATTCAAACACCAAAATTTTAGCTGATTAATAAATGAAAAAAATATTAGTTACCGGAGGTGCCGGTTTTATAGGGTCTCATTTATGTGAAAAATTATTAACTGATGGTAATGAAGTAATTTGTTTAGATAATTTCTTTACCGGATCCAAAGAAAATGTAATTCACCTAATGGATAATCCTTTTTTCGAGTTGGTCCGGCATGATATAACTATGCCTTATTATATTGAAGTAGATGAAATTTATAATTTGGCTTGTCCTGCTTCGCCCATACACTACCAGTATAATGCCATAAAAACCATCAAAACATCAGTAATGGGTTCGATTAATATGCTGGGGCTGGCGAAACGAATAAAAGCAAAGATATTACAGGCCTCAACCAGTGAAGTTTATGGCGACCCGGAAATACATCCACAAACTGAAGATTACTGGGGGAACTGCAACCCTATTGGCCCTCGATCCTGTTATGATGAAGGCAAAAGATGCGCCGAATCACTTTTTATTAATTACCAACAACAAAATAATGTACGTATTAAGATAGCAAGAATTTTTAATACTTATGGTACCAGAATGAGCATGAATGACGGCCGTGTAGTTTCAAATTTTATTGTACAGGCATTAAAAAACGAAAACATTACCATCTTTGGAGATGGAAAGCAAACCCGGAGTTTCCAGTTTGTCGACGATTTAATTGAGGCATTAATAAGGCTCATGAATACCGATGATAATATAAAAGGACCGGTTAATATTGGTAATCCTAAAGAATATACCATGCTTGAACTGGCACAAAAAATTATTGATTTAACCGGGTCAAAATCTAAAATCAGCTATCTCCCTCTTCCGGAGAATGATCCTGTTCAAAGGCAACCGGATATATCGCTGGCCAAAAAAATATTAAATAACTGGGAACCAAAAACGGATTTAAATGACGGATTAATAAAAACCATCGAATACTATAAAAAAGAATTAAACTTATGAAAGGAATAATATTGGCTGGAGGTGCCGGTACACGGCTATATCCCATTACCAAAAGCATTTCAAAACAAATCATCCCTATATACGATAAACCGATGATTTATTACCCTCTTTCGGTTTTAATGCTGGCCGGAATTCGAGAAATTTTAATTATCTCCACTCCAAAAGACATCCAGTTATACAAAGATCTTTTAGGTGACGGAAGCCAGATAGGAATAAGGTTATCTTATGAAATTCAACCATCTCCGGATGGATTAGCTCAGGCTTTTATCATTGGGGAGCAATTTATTGGTAAAGATAATGTTTGCCTGATTCTGGGAGATAATATCTTTTACGGTTATGGCTTTAGTAACATTCTTACACAAACAGCCAAATTAAAAGATGGGGCTATCGTTTTTGGATATTATGTAAACAACCCGCATCGTTATGGCGTTGCTGAATTCGATAATTCAGGGAAAGTACTTAGCCTTGAGGAAAAACCTGAAAAACCAAAATCTAATTATGCCGTCACCGGATTGTATTTCTACTCAAACGATGTAATACAAAAAGCCAAAAGTCTTAAACCAAGTAAACGTGGTGAACTGGAAATTACCGACCTAAACCGCATGTATTTACATGAAAACAGGTTAAAAGTGGAATTGCTGGGACGTGGTTTTGCCTGGCTTGATACAGGTACCCATGAAAGTCTTTTACAGGCTTCGAATTATATTGCAACCATTGAACAAAGACAAGGACTAAAAATTGCTTGTTTAGAAGAAATTGCTTACAAAACAGGATTCATTGATAAACAACAGTTAATTAAACTTAGCGAAGATTTAAGAAATAATCAATACGGTGAATACTTATTAAAAATAGCTAACGAATAATTCATATGGAAGGAAAAGATACAAATATTCAAGGATTAAAAATTATAAAACCTAAAGTTTTTGAAGATTCCAGAGGCTATTTTTTTGAAAGCTATAATAAGGAAACCATCAAAAACTTAATCGGAGATGTTGAATTTGTACAGGATAATCAGTCATTATCTGAATATGGAACCATAAGAGGTTTACATTACCAGTTAGCACCTTATGCACAAGCTAAACTAGTAAGAGTAATACAAGGAAAAATCTATGATGTTGCCTTAGATATAAGAGAAAATTCACCCACCTTCGGTAAATATTTTGGTATTGAGCTTTCCGAAGAAAATAAGACACAGCTTTTTATACCCAAAGGTTTTGCTCACGGATTTTCAGTATTAAGTCCCAGGGCTATTGTACTTTACAAAACAGACCAGTATTATCATAAAGATTCAGAAAGAGGTATTAAATATAATGATCCGGAGCTGAAAATTGATTGGAAAATTGCCTCCCCGGCATCCATACTCTCATCTAAAGACAAAGTTCTACCACCGCTTAAAGAAGCAGAAAAAAATTTCTATTATTAAATGTATTGTTATGATTAATATTTTGGTTACAGGAGCCAACGGACAATTGGGCAGCGAGCTTAAAGAGTTAAATAAAAAATATACCCAGATTGGCAATAAAACGGCTAATTTTATCTTTACAGATATTGATACGCTTGATATATCGAACAGTGTTTTTTTAAAAAAGTTTTTTCAGGATAATAAAATTGATTATGCAATAAATTGTGCGGCATATACAAATGTTGATTTAGCGGAAAAAGAGGCGGAAAAAGCCTACGAAATAAATGCCAGATGTGTAGAACATATTGTACAAGCTATTGCCCCTTTCCATATAAAATTTATTCATATCTCTACCGATTATGTTTTCAATGGTCACTCACATATCCCATACACCGAAGAAATGCCGGAAAGTCCTGATTCTGTATATGGTCAGTCTAAACTGGAAGGAGAAAAAATTGCCTTAAATTATCCCGAAACAATTGTCATACGTACCTCATGGTTATATTCTTCATTTGGGAAAAATTTTGCAAAAACCATACATACATTATGCAATCAAAGGGAAGAACTAAATGTAGTTTTTGATCAAATTGGAACACCAACCTATGCCAGAGATTTAGCTTTTGCTATCTTTAAAATTATAGAACACTCGGTTATCAATAATAATTTCAAACCCGCCATTTACCATTACTCTAATGAGGGAGTTTGCAGCTGGTACGATTTTGCAAGAGCTATTGCATTAAAATCTTATTCGAAATGTAAAATCAACCCCATAGAAACCAAAGATTATCCAACACCTGCCAAAAGACCATTTTATAGTGTATTGAACAAAACCAGGATAAAATCGGTATACAATATAGATATTCCTCACTGGCAGGATAGCCTCAATGATTTCTTTATGGAAATCTAAAAAGAATAATATATAAATTTTATAAATTGAAATCATTATATTTTGCAGTTCTAAAATATTAAATACTATGCCAACTAACGATTTAAGACAAAAAATAAACGAAAAAAGCCAACAATGGCTTCATTCACATATCATCGATAATGAATCGAAAGGACGCATTAATTCCATGATTGAAAACGATCAAAATGAATTGACTGAATCGTTTTATAAAGATCTGGAATTTGGGACCGGTGGATTGCGTGGAATTATGGGTGTAGGAACCAACAGAGTAAATATTTATACTATTGGAATGGCTACACAAGGCTTAAGCAATTACCTTAAACAGCAATTTGCCGGTAAAAAAGAAATTAAAGTTGCCATAGCTTACGACTCCAGAAACAACAGCCGCCTTTTTGCCGAAAAGACAGCCAGTGTATTTTCAGCAAACGGAATCAAGGTTTATCTTTTTGATAAATTAAGACCCACACCCGAATTATCATTCGCTATTCGTTACCTAAAATGCCAAAGTGGAATTGTTATTACGGCATCGCATAATCCTAAAGAATATAATGGTTATAAAGTATACTGGGAAGATGGCGGCCAGATTATCAGTCCGCACGATAAAAATATCATTGCCGAAGTTCAAAAAATTAAAAGCATTGATGAAATCCGGTTCGACCATGAATTAACTCATGTGATAGAAATTGGAGATAAAATCGATAATGAATATATTAAACAAATCAAACAACTATCACTTAATCCGGATGTAATTAAAACACAAAAAAACCTGAAAATTGTATTTACACCCATTCATGGCACAGCTGTCGATTTGGTTCCTAGAGCACTAGAAGCATTTGGTTTTAAGCATATCAATATTGTTGAAGAACAAATTACTCCCGATGGAAATTTCCCTACCGTAAAATCGCCTAACCCTGAAGATCCGGCAGCGATGGAATTAGCATTAAAGAAAGCTAAAGCAGTTGATGCCGATATTGTGATGGGAACCGATCCTGATGGTGACAGAGTAGGCATTGCCGTTAAAAATCTAGAAGGTGATTTTATACTCCTGAATGGAAATCAGGCAGCAGCCTTACTTGTCCATTACTTAATCACCCAATGGAAAGAAAAGGGGAAATTAAAAGGAAGAGAATATATTGTAAAAACCATTGTTACCTCAGAAATACTAGCAGAGATAGCTGAAAAATATGATGTCCAGAATTACGATGTATTAACCGGATTTAAATATATTGCCGATATCATTCAACAAAACGAAAAAGTAAAACAGTTTATTGGCGGCGGTGAAGAGAGTTATGGTTACCTGGCCGGTGAATTTGTGCGTGATAAAGATGCAGTAATATCATGTGCGCTTCTTGCTGAAACAGCAGCCTGGGCAAAAAATAAGGGAAAAACACTTTACGAAGAGTTGATTGATATTTATGTAACGTTCGGATTTTATAAAGAGAAATTAATATCAATCGTGAAAAAAGGAAAAGCCGGCGAAGAAGAAATTCATAAGATGATGGATAACTTTAGAAACAATCCGCCTCAGACCATCAATCATTCCAATGTAATGTTAATTCATGATTTTTTGAAACAAAAAACATTCGATCAGCTAAGTCATCTACGCTATGTAATATCATTACCTAAATCAAATGTATTGCAGTTTATTCTAAAAGACGGCTCAAAAATATCTATCAGACCCTCAGGAACGGAACCAAAAATTAAATTCTATTTCAGTGTAAACGAAAAGCTGGAAAGAAAAGAGGATTTTGAGAAAATGAATAAACTGCTGGATGAAAAGATTGATGCTATTATTCAAGATTTAAGGATTGATAGTTAGTATAGAGTTCTCAGTTCTCAGTTCTCAGTTCTCAGTTCTGAGTTAGGAGTTTTAAGTTGAATTTAGAAAAAATATAACTTATGAAATCGTATCGAGAAGAAGTATGGTTTAATACCAACAGAAGAAGAGAATTAATAACCCTGTAGTTGAACAGGTATTAAAAAAGAGTGGAGTAAAAGAAGGATTGGTATTGGTTAATTCGATGCATATTACCAGTTCGGTTTTTATTAATGATGATGAAAGTGGGTTGCACGAAGATTTTGAAAAATGGCTTGAAAAGTTAGCGCCGGAAAAACCGCACGACCAGTACAAACACAATTACGCTGAAGATAATGCAGATGCTCACTTAAAACGCACCATCATGGGACGCGAGGTGGTAGTTGCTATAACTGAAGGAAAACTTGATTTTGGGCCGTGGGAACAAATCTTTTACGGCGAATTTGATGGTAAACGAAAAAAAAGAATTTTACTAAAGATTATTGGAGAATAGTTTAGAGACTGACTGAAAGTAGAGCCGTTTTGAAATTTAGCTTACGATCTAATCCGGGAAAATTAAAAATTATGAACTTATAAGATGCTCATCCGTTTATAGCCTATGGCACACAGTCATCAAAATATTGATCCTAAAAAGAGAAATCTTTTTATCAGTGTTTTTCTTAATGCTGTTATTACCGTAGCAGAATTTATTGGAGGAATTTTATCCAACAGCCTGGCTTTAATCTCCGATGCTGTCCATAATTTAAGTGATACGCTGGCCTTAGCTATTAGCTATATTGCCATGTTAGCAGGCAATAAAAAATCAAACGAAAAGAAAACGTTTGGATATAAAAGAATAGAGATCCTTGCTGCCCTTTTTAATGCGGTAGTTCTAATAGCAATTTCTTTATATCTATTTTACGAAGCATACCAGCGTTTTCTCAATCCCGAGCCTATTGGCAGCAAACTAATGTTTATTGTAGCTACTATTGGCCTGGCTGGTAACTTAATTTCAGTCTTTTTATTACACAAAGACTCATCGCATAGTTTAAATGTAAAAGCGGCTTACCTCCATCTTTTAGGGGATACCTTTTCATCGGTGGGAGTAATTATTGGCTCTGTTTTAATTTATTTTTATAACATTACCTGGATAGATCCTTTGCTTACTGTAATTATTGGTCTATTCATTATTCGCGGAACCTGGGGAATCATTAAAGAAACAATAGAAATTCTGATGCAGGCAAGTCCCGGGAATATAGATATTCCTAAAATAAAAAAACAACTGGAAAATCATCCGGAAATAAAAAATGTACATCACATCCATTCGTGGAGATTAAGTGATAATATTATTCATTTCCAATGTCACGCAGAATTAAAAAACAACTTAAAAATTGAAGAAGCAGACCAGGTTAGGCTTGAACTGGAAAATATTTTACATAAAGATTTTGGAATTGATCACATTACGATTCAAGTAGAATCAGACTCATGTATGGAAAAGGCTACCATAAACAAAGGATTATAAATCCTCATCATAAAAAAATTGTTTGTGAAAATTAACCAGGTATAATTTTTCTACCGGACGGGTAAAAGCTGTGTAAAGCCACCTTAAATATTCTTTATTTAGCATCTCGGCCTGCAAATAGCCATGATCAATAAAAACACTTTTCCATTGACCACCCTGTGCTTTATGACAAGTAATGGCATACGAAAACTTAACTTGCAACGCATTAAAAAAATCGTCTTCTTTTACCGATTGATATTGTTGTTTTTTAGTTTTTAAATGTTGATAATCTTCTAAAACACTGTAGAATAACCTCTTATTGTCTTCTGAGGACAATGATGCAGCATTAATATCCAGTGTGTCAAGGATGATTTTGCAATCGATTTCCAGGTTATCATAATCTATTAACTGTAAGACAATATCAGCAAAACGGAAACCATAACGTTCATCATATTTCTTAATCTGAACAATTTTGCCAATATCTCCATTCGCAATAAAGTCAACTTTATCATTATCTTCCAGCCAATAATAATTATTTTTTACCACCATGATTAAGTCTCCTACAGCAATTTCTTCTTCATACCATAAAATCTGATTCCTAATCCCTTTATTGTACTGGTTTGCTCTTTTATTCGATCGGGTAATAATAATGGAATCTTCAATGCTATATTTATCGTACGAATCAGTGATTATTTCAATCAATTCATTCCCCGTCACCGGCTGAATATCGTCCAAATGATTTAATTCAAACTTTGGAAACTGATAATTTTCTTTTAGAATTAAATTACGTATTTTGGTAGCATTTAAAAGCACTCCCGAATCTTCAACCTGACGAACAACCTCGGATAATTGATACTCGATAACATTTAAATGAAAAGAAACTAACTGCTTTTTATCCAAAGCAGGGCTAATATCAATTCCAACGGGTGGTAATTGAGCCGTATCGCCAATAAGTATCAGTTTACAGTTTTTCTGATTATACACATAGTGGATTAAATCATCGAGCAACCTCCCCGAACCAAAAACTGATACATCGGTAAAAGTATTTGAAATCATGGAGGCTTCGTCGACAATAAAAAATGTTTGTGAATGCAGATTCGTATCTAAAGCGAATACGCCAAACCCATCTTTCGAAGATTTTTGTCGGTATATTTTTTTATGAATGGTATAAGCACTTTTATTTGCATAAGAGGATAAAACCTTAGCAGCTCTGCCTGTGGGTGCAAGTAACATAGATTTAATTTTAAAATCACGAAAAGCCTTAACCAGTGCGCTAATTATAGTTGTTTTCCCTGTACCTGCATACCCTTTTACTAAAAATATGGCATTCGGATCATCGGACAAAATAAAAGCAGCCAGTTTATCAATTAAATCAGCCTGCCCTTTCGTAGGGTTCAATATTAACTCATCTAATATTTTATTTTTAATATGATCCTTTAACATTTTACGTTAAAATTATCTGAATTTAAGATTTAATATTTAATTTTTTCTTTTAAATTTGCAGACAAACATATAAAATAAAACCGATCAAAATGAAAAAAGTAATTCAAATCTTAT
>Ga0209936_1000034_pt1 | contig 95340 bp, 91 predicted proteins | sample SalPonR1_A_D1_MG_FD_185694 | JGI IMG/M metagenome (GOLD analysis project Ga0209936, IMG submission 185694) | Salt pond soil microbial communities from South San Francisco under conditions of wetland restoration - Salt Pond MetaG R1_A_D1_MG... ...
AGCAGTTCACACAGGAACGCGAGGTAGGTCTGGTACCCCGATTCGTTGTCGTTTACGGCCTTTTTCCCGAACGTCGCCACCCAGACTCTCCTTGCGCCAGCGCCCCCCAGGCGCTAGATTCCACGCGGAAACTATACCCACGGACGCCTTTGAATGCCAGCCATTTGGTTAATCGACGCTTACCGGGCAGGCGAGCGGCGGCAGGTGCGCGCCCTCGCGACGGCGGCATCCGACGCCCTCGGCTGGCCCTGCCGGACGCTGCAGCTGGGCTACCGGCAGGGCGTGTTCTGGCCGCACCTGCTGCGTTTGGCGTCGCTGGCCGGCGTGCAGCGCGCGGACCGACAGAAGCTGTCCGCACCCTGGCCCGATCTCGTCATCACAGCCGGCGTGCGCAACGAGCCGGTGGGCCGCTGGCTGCGGCGGGCCTCCGGCGGCCACACCCGCTACGTGCACGTGGGCCGGCCCTGGGGGCGACTGCGGGACTTCGATCTTCTCGTCACCACGCCGCAGTACCGGGTGCCTGCGCACCGCAATGTGCTGCACAATGACCTCACGCTGCACGATCTCGCGGCCGAGGGGCTCGCGCGCAGTGCCGCCACCTGGGAGCCGCAGTTTGCGCGGCTGCCGCGACCATGGATCGGTGTGCTGGTGGGAGGCGACAGCGGTCCCTACACGCTCGGACCACGGGCCGCCGACCGGCTGCTGGATCAGGCGATGGCGGCGGCAACGCGCTGTGGCGGATCGCTGCTGATCGCCACCAGCGCGCGCACGGCGCCGTCGGTGAATGCGCGGCTGCAGCAGCGGCTGGCTGCCGCGTCGGCAACCTGCCCGCATGAGCTTTACTGCTGGTCGGAGCGCGGCAGCGACCGTAGCGCTGGGCGTCGCGGTGGGAGCGCCGCCCAGGGTGCCGGCGAATGCAGGGGTAATCCTTACCCGGGGATTCTCGCTCTTGCGGATGCGTTCGTGGTCAGCGCGGACAGCATCGCAATGCTGTCCGAAACCTGCGCCACCGGCCGTCCCGTGTTCATGTTCGACAGCGGCGGCATGCGCCGCGATGCAGCACGTCACGCCGGCGGTGACGTTGCTCTGGCAGATATGCCGGCGGATGGGCCGCGCGACTGGCGCCTCGGCGCTGCACTGTTCGCCCAGCTGATCCGCTGGTTTCCCGATGCCTGGAGCCGCGATATCTCTCTGGTGCACCGCGGGCTCGCGGACGGCGGGCGGGCACGCTGGCTGCAGATGGGCGTGCTGTCCCTCGGTGGCAGCGAGGCCGGGGGCCGCGAGGATGACGCTGCGCCCGACACGCTTGTGACGGCGGGCAATCCAGACGCGCCGGGCGCTCTCAGTACGCGCGACATGCAGCGCGCGCTGGCGCGTATTGAAGCGCTGGTCAAAGACCGGTCTGACCCGTGAGGCGATAGCGGCGTCGACGCGCTGCAGCGGGCTCGCCTACTGCGGCAAGGCCCGCTGCGTTCAGGCAAGCTCCTCGGCGCTGGCTCGCTCGGCGCGGCCGTCGCGCAGTCGATAAACGCAGTCCGCCGCCTCCACCATGCCGCGGTTGTGGGAAATGGCCAGCAGGGTGATGCGCCCTTTCAGGGCTTCCATCGTCTGGCGCACCGCCTGCTCGCTTTCCGGGTCAAGGGCGCTGGTGGCCTCGTCCAGAATAAGCAGCTGCGGCTGGTTGATCAGGGCGCGGGCGATCACCACCCGCTGGCGCTGTCCACCGGACAGCTTGCCGCCGCGCTCGCCGACCACGGTATCGACGCCATCGGGCAGCGCCTGGATGAAGTCCCAGGCGCCGGCATCGCGCAATGCCTGCGCCACCGCCGCCGGGGTCAGGTCCGGATCGCCGAGGGTGATGTTGTCGCGAATGCTGCTGTGCAGCAGCACTGTGTCCTGGGGGACGTAACCGATCTGCCGGCGCCAGGCGCGCAGGTCGAGCCCGGACAGCGCTTCGCCGTCGGCGCGGATCGCCCCCCGCGTGGGCTGCAGCAGGCCGATGACGAGATCGACCAGCGTGGTCTTGCCGGTGCCCGAGGGGCCGACCAGCGTGGTCAGCCGGCCGGCGCGGATGTCGAGCGTCAAGTCCTCGAAGACAGGCGCATTGTCGCCGTAGCGAAAGTCGACGCCGTCGAAGCGAATACCCTCTGACAGCATCGGCGGCGCGGCGCCGCCGGCACTCTCCGCCGCGTCCCGGGCCTCGTCGATGCTGTCGAGCATGGCCCAGTAGGCGCTCTCGCCCTGCACCAGCTTCTGGTACTGCTTCTGCACCTTGCCGAGAAAGGAAAAGGCCCGGCCCAACGCTACTACCAGCACCATGACCGTGGGCAGCTCCATGTCATAGATGCCGAGCGCGACGTAAATGCCGAGACAGATGAAGCCGGCGAACATGAGCTCCTGGCCCGCGTTCAGCCCCGCCGCGGCAATGACCTGACGCCTGAGTGCCTTGTTCAGCTTGCCGGTATCACTGGCCAGCACGCGATCCGCCTGGCCTTCTCGCGCCATCGCTTTCATCGCCTTCACCGAGGCCAGGATATCGGTGAGGTTGCCGATGAGTGAAGTGAGCAGGTGGGTCTGGCGCCGGCCGGCGCGGCGGGTGATGCGCACCAGAAAGTGCGACAGGCCGATAACGATAGCGCCGGCGACAATGGCGACCAGCGAGGCCTTCCAGGACAGCGCAAAGGCCACGGCGCCATAGATCATGGACTGGATCAGGAAGGTGATGGCGGTGGCGCCGTGGACAAAGGACTGGGACGAGCGCTCCGCCTCCGTGGCGAGGGCGTTGGTCAGGCGTCCCGCCGGCTGGTGCAGAAAGTACTCCCAGCGGCTGCGCAGAATGGCGCGCAGCATGTTCAGGCGCAGGTCGGTGCCCACCTGGGCGGCGGTGTAGCCCACCTGGCGCTGCGCCAGCAGCAGGAAAACGCTCTTGAAGAAAATGCCGAGCAGCACCAGCAGCAGCATGTTGCCCAGGGTGGTGGCGATGCCGAGGCTGTTCAGCGTCTCCACAATCACCGCCTCGTAGCCCGACAGGTCCGCCGCGCCGGTGTCCATGCGCCCGGTGCCGAGGGCGATATTCAGCGCCGGCAGCAGCGCCGACAGGCCAATGCCCTCGGCCAGACCCGACAGCAGCAGCGCCAGCAGCATGAGCAGAGTGGGTCCGCGATAGGCGCGGAAAAAGCTGAGCATCAGTCGCATGGACAATCCGTTTGCTGCGTGGGTCGCGGCGCCGCCGGGCGCGGACGCATCTTACCAGTGCATGCGTTTGAATAGCAGCCAGGCAACGGCGCTGATGATCGCGGTCGGCGCCAGTGCCACCAGCGGCTGGCTCAGGTTGAACAGCTGCCCCAGGGCAAACAGAATCTGCGAGCCCAGATAAAAGCCGATGCCGATGACCGCGCCGATGGCCAGTGTGGCGCCGAAGTTGCCGCCGCGCTGTGAGCCCACCCCCGCGCTTACCGGCGTTGCCAGCAGAATCATGGCAGCGACGGTGAGCGGCATGGTCAGGCGCTGCCAGAACGTGCTGAGGTACTGCTTGGCGTCGCGTTCGTTGTCGGCCAGGTAGCCGCCGTAACTGAGCAGCACCGACAGGCGCATGCTGTCCTGGGACAGCGAGATCACCGGCAGCTCGCGCGCCGCCCACAGGTTATCGATGGCCAGTGAGTCTGTGCGCGAGGTTGCCAGGGTATTGTCCACCAGGCGCTTTTCCATCACCTGATTGAATTCCCAGGTGCGGTCAGCGCCCACCCGGGCGGTTTCCCCGCGCACGGCGCGCTGCAGCTGCCCGTTCTCACCGAACTCGTAGAGATCGATATCCGCCGGCTGGCCGTCATCCGTCATGGCGCCCAGGTGAATGTAGCGCCGGCCACTTTTAGACCACAGGCCACCGGAGGGCAGTCGGTGGGCATTGTCGTAACGCAGATCGAGACGCAGCTCTTCGGCGCGCTGGTGCAGTGCCGGCGTCACGTATTCCATCGCGACCCAGAGCACCAGCATAAGGGCAGCGGTGGGGACGGAGATGGCGGCCAGCAGCTGTCGCGGCGGCACGCCAGCACAGCTGATCACCGTGAGCTCACTGCCACGCTGCAGACCGGCCATGGCAATGATTGTCCCCAGCAGCATGATGACCGGAGCCAGGCTGATCAGCTGCTGCGGCAGAATCATCAGCGTGTACAGGCCGATGGCCGGTGCGCGATAGTCGCCCACCGCGGCATCCAGCTCGCCAATAAAACCGAGGAGACCAAATACGGCAGCGATGACCAGAAAGGTGGTCAGCCAGCCGCGCAGCAGCGTCATGGCCAGGTAGCGGGTGAGAACCGTCATGCCTTGTCCGTCGCGTCACGCGGTGGTCGCCGGCGCAGGCGCGGCGGATAAAGCAGCAGCACCAGCAGGATCAGGAATAGCGCATAGCCGCCCCAGAGCCCCGGGAAGGCGCCGATGCGCTCCTGTTCGATCCAGGTTTTCACCATGCTGGTGAGGCTGAACAGGGCAATATAGGTGGTGATGGCAATAAAAAAGCTGCGCGTGCGCGGCTCCCGCGGATTCGAGCGCGCCAGCGGTGCCGCGATCAGCGCCAGCAGCAGCGTGGCCAGCGGCGTGGTCAGTCGCCACTGGTACTCCGCCGTGTCTTTGGGATCGCCCGACAGCGCCAGCGCCTGCATCGACTCCGCTTTGCGCCGGTAGCGCTCCTGCGCTTCGGTGGCCGGCAGGCGAATGGTAAGTGTCTCGAACTCTGTGGTGACGTCCAGCGTGTCGCGATTGTCCAGCAGGTAGTGAAAGCCGCGGAAGAACTGCGCGGTGAAGGGTTCGTTCGGGTTCAGCATGGGCAGCGCGGCGGACTCGGCGTAAATCAGCTCCGAGCGCTCGCCGCCGCGGTGCAGCTTCTGCAGGAACACGCCTTCGTGGATGCCCTGCTCAAGGTCAAGACCGTCGGCGATGAACACGTAGTCGCTGTTGCCCATGGTGACGAATTCGCCCGTGGCCATTTTTCGCAGGTCGAACTCTGCTGCGGCCTGCGCCTCCAGCCGGTAGCTCTCGCGAAAGGCCCAGGGGCGGCCGGCGATCGAAATCACCCCGGTGATGATCGCGAAAATCACCGCGAACTTGAACACCGATTCCATAACGCGCATGGGGCTGACGCCGGCGGCAAACAGGGCGTTCATCTCCGCATCCCGGTACAGTTTGCCGAGCGCGGCAAGCACCGAGAAAAACAGGGCTGAGGGCAGCAGGATTTCCAGCGTGACCAGGGTGTTCAGCGCCACCAGCTTGAGGGCAGTGAACAGGTCGACCTGGCCCGCCGCGGCAAAGGACAGCTGCCGCGCCAGGGAAAAGCCCACGAACACCAGTACCAGCAGGCCGAGGCCGACGGCAAAGGGGCGCAGGATTTCGCGACTCAGGTAGCGGTCTATGATCATCGGGGGGGATTGTAGCGCAGCTGCTGCGGTCAGTGCGGGAGGAACTGGTCGCAGAAACTCAGCAACTCCCGATATTTACCGCTGCGCAAAACCTCCGTGATTCGCTCAGGGTCAAGGTTGAGGTAGTCGTGCACCAGGGCGTTGCGCATGCCAACAACCCTGTTCCAATCTACAGTTGTCTTGTCTGCGCCGGACAGGCGTAGCTTCCCAAAGGCATCTCGAGCTTCCAGCGGCAAGGCCAAGCCCTGCGCGCGTAGCGCCTGCTTGGCAACTCCGATCGTGGCTTCAATAAGAAGCTGGAGGCAGCGCTCCGCAGCCCGGTATTCATATTGGGACAGGTGACGATCACGGGCAATTTTTTCCAGCCCTGTCAGTTCTTCCGCAAGCTGGGACAGATGCGAGCTGACAGACTGAGCATAGACACTATCCAGCTTGACGTTGTTCATACAGATGGTCGATTTCCCAGATTGAGCTGATGCGATTCTCTTCACGCGCCAGCCTCGAAGGGTCCCTGACGTACAGGACATGGTCGGCCTTTATGATATTCAGGGCGAGATGAATTGGGGCGGTATTGATATCGACGATAGTGAGTTGGCTCGACGGCAGTTCGAGTGAATGTGCCCATTCAAGTGCCAGGATTTCTGGACGCAGCCTGTGCTCCCAGGCGCTTTCATCGTGTCGTTCAAAGGCTATCGCGAGGTCGATATCGCTGATGGCCGTGGCATGTCCCGTGGCTCGGGAGCCATACAGCCAAAGCACCGCAATATCTGCATTCTCAGCAGCGAGTTCAGCGAGTGCACCGAGCAATACGCTTTCGTTATGGATCTCGTTTCTTGCCGGTGATTCCATGTAGGCCTCTATCGGCTGTGGACAGGCTTCTAGTGGTGGGCACTGATGTGCCGGCGCTCAAGAGGGCTCCTCCGATGCTTGCCTGATTGCCGCGCAGGACATAATAGCAGATGTGATGTGAACTGATGCTTTCGAACACCGCACCTTACGTTGCGCCCCTTGCCTCCAGCGCCGCATCACTCTCCCTGCCACGCAAGGCCATGAACCACAGGCTGGCCAGTGCACAGGCCATCATGCACAGAGTGACGGTCAGCAGCGAGGGCGGCAGCAGCGTGGTGAGGCCGCTGGCCAGACCGCCGAGGCCGAAGGTGGCGGTGCCCATGAGCGCCGCGGCCGACCCGCTGCTGCTGGGGAAATACTCGAGAAAACAGGCCTGGTTGTTCGGGCTGATGGCCCCCAGCGTGCCGGCGTAGAGCATCATGCCCGGCAGAAAGGCGAGAAGGGGGCCATCGACCAGGGCGACCGCCAGCAGCCAGGCGGCAGCCAGCGCCTGCACCTGTGTTGCACCGCGCAGGATCTGCAGCGACGGCATGCGGTTGAGCAGGAAGCGGTTCAGCAGGTTGCAGGCGAACATGGTGATGATGTTGCAGGCAAACAGCAGGGTGAATGCCCGCGGTGACTGCGCATAGTGCACCTGATAGATGAAGGCAGACCAGGTCACGAAAATGATCAGGCCGCCAAAGCCCGCGGTCTGCCAGCCAATATGGGGCAGTGCGCGGCGCTCTCTGAGCACCTCGAGATAGCGCGCCATGATCGTCATCGCCCCGCGCTGCGGCGGTGGACGTCGCGGGCTGCGAAACGCCGTCACCGCCAGCAGGGGCAGCATGCACAGCGCATAGACACCGAGAAACTGGAAGATCAGGCCCCAGCTGCCGAACTGCAGCAGCAGGTTGCCGATGGCCGGGGCAATGGCGGGCGCGATAATGGCCACCAGGCCGATCATGGAGAACAGTTTTGCGGCCTGCTGGCCCTGCACCCGGTCGCGCACCAGCGCGGGAATGGACACGCCGGTCCAGCCGCCGCCGATCGCCTGCAGCATGCGGCCGAGCAGCAGCCACTCCAGCGATTCCACCTGGGCCAGCAGGAAGCTGGCGCCGGCGAACAGCAGCAGGCCGCTGGTCAGCACGCGGCGCCGGCCGAACTTGTCCGACAGCGCACCGCCGACAAGCTGCCCGATTGCGAACGCAAACATGTAAACGGAAATACTCAGGGACACCTGCTGGATGTCGACGCCGAGCGTCTCCGCCATCAGGGGAAACGCGGGGAGATAGGTGTCGATGGCAAACGGGCCCAGCATCATGGTGAAGCCGAGAGCGAACACGATCGCCAGCGGCGTGTGCTGTGACTGGGTCATGCGGATTCCGGGTAGTGCATGTGAGCGGCGTTGATACTGATGGCCGAGGACTGACGCTGTGAGTGTAACATGTCGCGTGGTTCGCCGCCTTGGTCGCGGCCGCGCGCACTGGCGATTTCACGGGGTTTACCGCATAATCCCGCGCTTTTCGTTAACGCGGTGCCTGTGCGCCAGCGGTGGAAAACGCATGTTGAACCTGAGCGACGGCGTCAAAAAGGCGCTTATCATTGGCCCCACGGAAGTACTGCCGGCGCGGTGGCGCGTCGACCTGCGGCGCCGTGGTCTGGCGCGGCTGGAGCTGGCCAAGGCGGCGAGAGCCAATTTTCTCATCATCGGTCACCCCAAGAGCGGCAATACCTGGCTCAAGGTCATGCTGTCGCGGCTGTACCAGCTGCGCTACGACCTGCCGGAGTCGAGGCTCATCAACACCGATGAGTTTGCCCGGCGCATTCCCGCGATACCCCGGATTGCCGCGACCAACGGCTGCTACAGCTACGAGGGCGAGGTGGGCCGACTGCTGGCGGCCGGTGCGCCGGATAATCCGATGCGGCGCAAGCCGGTGGTGTTTCTGGCCCGCAACCCGATCGATATCGCGGTGTCCTGGTACCACCAGTTCACCAAGCGCCAGTCCCGCGCCAAGCAGGAGCTGATCAACCACGCCATTGCCAACCCCATCGACCGGCGGACGGTGCAGATGTGGGCCTTCGTCAGGCACTCGGATATCGGCCTGCCCTTTCTCATTGATTACCAGAATACCTGGGCGCGCAATGTAGCGGCGCTGCCCCAGGGCCTGCTGGTGCGTTATGAGGACCTGCGCAACGACCCGGTGCCGACCCTGTCGCGGATTCTCGAACACGTTGGCGAATCGTTCTCGGATGACGAGATTCGCGCCGCGGTGGAGTGGGGCGCCTTTGACAACCTGCAGAAACTGGAAACCAGCGGCACCTTCCGCCAGGGCGGCATGAAGCTGGTCAACCGCAACGACCCGAGCACTTACAAAGTGCGCCGCGGCAAGGTGGGCGGTTATCGCGAGGACTTTGCGCCGGACCAGGTCGAGGAGCTGGAGGCGCTGGTGCGGGAGCGGATTGTTCCCGAGCTCGGCTACTGCCGCGACGACGCAAAAGCCTGAGACGTGAGCCAGCGCACCTGGGTGATGCTCGGCGACAAGCGCGGTGACAACGGGCAAGTTGAAACGATTGTCGAGGCGCTGGGCTGGCCGGTAGCGCGCAAGTTCCTGCAGCCCCTGCCGCAGTGGGTATATGGCAAGCCACGCTTTGAACCCACGCTGTCACACCTCGATCCCGCGCGTTCCGATGCCCTTTGCGCACCCTGGCCAGACCTGATTATCACGTCGGGCCGCCGGCCCTCGATGGCGGCGCTGTGGGTGCGCAGGCAGAGCGGCGGCCGCACGCGCGTGGTGCTGGTCGGCAAGCCCTCGGGCTACCTGCGCGACTTTGACCTGATCGTTGCCAGTCGTGAAAACCAGCTGCCCCCTTTTGCCAATGTGATGACCACCGTTCTGCCGTTCATGCAGGTCGACGTGGCCGCCGTGCAGGCCGCCAGCCGCGACTGGGCCGCGCGCCTGGATGCACTGCCACGCCCGCTGGTGGCGATTCTGGTGGGCGGCGAGACCAACCCCTTCGTAATGGATGCCCGGGTGGCGCGCCGCCTGGTCGGCGAGGCCGAGCGGGTTGTCGCCGCCGGCGGCACGCCCTGGATCACCACGAGCCGGCGCACCACGGCAGACGTGGTGGCGGTGTTGAAGCGCGATCTTCCCGCACAGGCGCGGCTGCATACGTTTTCTGCCGATGCGGCGCCGGGAGACAATCCCTACCTGGCCCTGCTGGGCACGGCGGACGCCTTTACCGTTACCGCCGACAGTATTTCCATGCAGGTGGAAGTCCTGCGGCTGGGTAAGCCGCTGGCCATCCTGCCGCTTCCCGCCGGGCGATTCGGCGCGCCGGATCTGTGGCGCCGGCGCGTCGCCACCTGGCTGAACAACCCCGCTGGCGCCGGCCTGCTGCACCGCGCCCGGCGGACCCTGGCCCGCGGGCTGTATCGCGTGGATGTGTTTGGCCTGGTGTCGGTGACCCGTGATTTCGAGGCCTTTCACCGGGAACTGGTGGCACGTGGCTTTGCCACCTGGGTGGGGCAGCCGGCGAGTCCGCGAGTGGTCGGGAGTCGTGGCGCACTACCGGATGATCTGGACGAGGTGGTGCGGCGGATAAGAGCGCTGTGCCCCCGGTCGGGGTCAGCTCCCGATGGCGCCTTATCCCACTAGCGCAGTCCCAGAACGTTCTTCGCGAAATGCGTGCCGCTGCGGCTGATGCGCTGGGCAACCACCGCCAGCGGACTGCGGTCGAGATAGTTCAGCTGCAGCATGCGTCGCTCGCCGACGAAGCGGCTGTGCCCATGCCAGGAATGCGGCGTGCGTTTGAAGGCCAGCAGCGTACCACCGAGCGGCGGCACCTCGGCCACGTAGTCGTCAAGGCTGTGCCGCGAGCGCAGCATACGCAGCTGGCCTTCGCTGTGCTGCCAGTTCTCGTTGAAGTACACCAGCACGGTGATGATCTTGCTCTTGTGGTCGGTGTGAATATTACCGTCCGTGCGCTCGCAGAACTTGCGCACGGTAATGGTCGTTGGCAGCCCCTGCAGTGACATGTCAAAGCGCGCACCCAGAACGCGGGCAAAGTCGTCGGATTCCAGTTCGCTGATCAGTTGTGCGAACGCCGGACCGTAGGACAGGTCGTCCAGCGCGTGATTAGCCGCCGAGGTAATGGCCGGGTAGTCGGCATTGGCTGCGGCGAGTGCGCCGGCAGACAGGAACTGGGGGACCACCGTGTAGGGGAACGGATCGCTATTGACGGTTGCCTGTTGCAGCGCTGCGAGATTGATCATGTCCATGTACGCATAATACCCCGGATTGCCGCGGCAGGGGCAGCGTGTGCCGCTGGATTCGCGTGTGAAAATGCCGCTTTGCTGCGGCAGGTCAAGTATTCCGGTATGATCGCGACCCTGTTTTTTTATGCCGGGAGTACTGCTGCGCATGGCCAATGCCTCTATGGCCGACCTGCTCGTTGTAGATAACCTGCGCGCCGCGGGACGCATCGGTCTGCTCGGCGCGCTGTTCTGGTTGCCCGCCGCGCGACGCAAGCGTCTGGAGCGATGGCTGCGCGGGCGCGAGGAGTTCCACCGGCTGCAGCGTGCAGACTGGGTGCTCATGAGCTGGGGCAAGAGTGGCCGCACCTGGCTGCGCGTGATGCTGTCCCGTGCCTATACGCTGATCGGTGACCTGCCCTCCAGTGAGCTGCTCGATTTCGACAATCTGCGGCGTCGCGATTCGCGTCTTCCCGCCGTGTTTTTTACCCACAATAATTATCTTCGCGACTACACCGGCAATTACCGCAGCAAGGCTCATTTCGCGGGCAAGAAAATGGTGCTGCTGGTGCGCGATCCGCGGGACGTGGCCGTATCACAGTATTTCCAGTGGCAGTACCGCATGCGCCCTATCAAGAAGTTCATCAACGACTATCCCGCGCACGGCGCGGACATCGATGCCTGGACCTTCGTTACCGACCCCGCCGTGGGCGTGCCGCGCATTGTCGACTATTTCAACGACTGGGCCCGCTCGCAGGATCAGCTCGATGACCTGCTGATCGTGCGCTACGAAGACATGCGCAGCGACCCCGGCGCAGTGCTGGCCCGCATTCTGGCGTTCACGGGAACACCGGCCACCGAGGCTCAGGTTGCCGAAGCGGTGGCGTTTGCAGCCTACGACAACATGAAGAAGATGGAGCAGGAGCAGTTCTTCAAGGGCAGCGGGGCGCGGGTGAAGCCCGGCGACCAGGCGAATCCGGCTTCCTTCAAGGTGCGCAAGGCCAAGGTGGGCGGCTATCGCGAACACTTTGACGAGGCCCAGTGCGGCAGGCTGGCCAGCATGGTGGCCGCACTCGACCCCGTATTCGGCTATGCCGAAAGTGGCGATAGCGGAGGGTCCACGTCTGGCGTCGGATCGACCGCCCCGTGAAATACGCCGTCCAGCAGCTGCGCCACGCGGCCTCCACCCTGCGCAAAAAGCTGGCGCGCCGCGTGCTCAACTGGCGCCTGCGCCATCAGCCCGAGGCCGCGCTGGTTGCCGCAGAGCGCAGGCTGCGGGGTCGCGAGCAGCTGGCGCGCCTGCGTGAGGCCGACATCGTGGTGGTGTCCTTCGGCAAGAGCGGACGCACCTGGCTGCGGGTCATGCTGTCGCATCTGTTTCGCATCCAGCACGGTCTGCCGGACAATGCGCTGCTGGGTTTTGACAACTTCCACAACATGAACCCGACGGTCCCGAAGATCTTCTTCACTCACGATAATTACATCAAGGACGTCATCGACGACCCAGCGAGCAAGGCGCCGTTCTATGACAAGCCGGTGGTGCTCATGGCGCGCGACCCGCGCGATGTCGCCGTGTCGCAGTTTTTTCAGTGGAAATTCCGCCTCAAGCCGAACAAGGTCACGCTGAACAACTACCCGCCCCGCGATCATGCAATCAGCCTGTTCGACTTTGTCACCGGCGACAACGACGGCGGCAGCCTGCGCGCGGTGGTGGATTACCTGAATGCCTGGGCGGCGGAGGCACCGCGGGTGAAACGCCTGCATTTGCTGCGCTACGAGGACCTGCGCAGCGATCCGCAGGGCGAGCTGGCAAAGCTTCTGGCCTTCATGCAGGTTGATGCCACGCCGCAGGAGCAGGCAGCGGCGATTGAGCACGCGTCCTTCGACAACATGAAAAAAATGGAAGGCGCCGATACCTTCCGGTTCACGGGACGCATGCGCGCGCGGGACCGGGACAATCCGGACAGCTACAAGGTGCGCCGCGCCAAGGTGGGTGGTTACCGCGACTACTTCGATGACGAGGAGGTGGCGGCGATTGATCGCCAGCTCGCCGGTTCACTGGATACAATGTACGGTTACGCCGAAAGAGCCGGCCCGATTCGGGCCTGACTCCCGCCAGGTCAACGACATGGAAAGCCACATGAATCTACACAGCCTGCGCAGCCAGTTCCCGATACTGCACAACAAGACCTATCTGAACAGCTGTTCCTATGGCGCGATGGCCATGTCGGTGCGCCGGGCGATGGAGCAGTACCTCGACGACCGCGATACCCGCGGTGCTTGCTGGGAGCAGTGGCTGGGTGATCTGGAGTCCCTGCGGGAGGAGACCGCATCGCTGCTGGGTGCCCAGGCGCATGAGATCGCCCTGGTGCCGACACTATCGGCCGCGGTGAATGCCCTGGCCAGCTGCCTCGATTTCACCGGTGAGCGCAGCCGGGTGGTGGTGACCTCCCACGATTTCCCGACCACCGCGCAGATCTGGCACGCACAGCAGCGCCGGGGCGCAAAGGTGCACTGCGTTGCGCTGGATGACTGCCTGAACGCAGAGGACGCCACGGCGCGCTTTGTCGACGCCATTGACGATACGACCCTGCTGGTGGCGATTCCCTGGGTCTGTTACCGCAATGGCCGCAGGCTCGACGTCAACGCCATCGCAAGGATTGCCAGGGCACACGGCGCGATGGTGGTGCTGGACGGTTATCAGGCCATTGGCACCTTTCCGGTGGATGTGACGACGATAGACGCAGACGTGCTGCTTGGCGGTTATCTTAAGTATCTGATGGGTACGGCCGGGATGGGCTTCATGTATGTCAAAGCCGGCCTTGTGCAGGAGCTGCTGCCGACCACCAGCGGCTGGTTCGCCCAGGAAGATGTGGCTGCCATGAGCATCGCCGGGAACGTGCCCGCGAACTCAGCGCGGCGCTTCGAGGGCGGCACCCCCGACGTCAGCGCCATCAATCCCTGCCGCGCCGGGCTTGCGATTTTGCGGGAGGCGGGCATGCCAGCGGTGGAAGGGCAGATCAGGGTCATCACCGATGCCATCAAGCGTGAGGCAGCTGCCCGCGGCTGGATATCCGCAACCGGCGACTGGCCCCACGGCGCGATGATCGCCCTGCGCTCGACCGACATGACGACCCTGGTGCAGCGCCTGGCCGAAGCGGATATCGTGGTGTCCTGTCGCGACGGCAATCTGCGCATTTCGCCGCATTTCTATAACAGTGCACAGGACATTGAAACGCTGTTCGCAGCGCTGGACCGGTATAGCGACCTGTTACTGCCAGGCCCCAGCGGGACCTGACCCCATCCATCATCAGGCGCCGACCAGCGCCAGGGCATCTGCCCTCACGTGCCCCTGCCGGATTTCATCCCGCAGCTGATCCTCGCTGATGATGCCCTGTTCAATGCATTCGCGCACCAGGCCGAAGAAAAAGGCCTCCTGCGCCGGGTCCGGGTGCGCGGCGTAGGTGCCGGCAAAGCGGTAATCCCCGAACAGCGCCCGGCGCGCCCGGCGCAGCCAGTGGCGGGGCGGGAACAGCTGGAAGGTGTCCGCCGGCCGGTAGTCGATGGGCAGGCCGGTCTTCCACGGCTGGGTCTTGCGCTTGGTGTTGTGCAGCAGCTTCGTGTTTTCATCCAGGTGGTCGAAGTCGTTCCAGTGGGACTCGAACAGGCCGATGGTGGCCGGATCCTCCAGTTTGAGCGAGATCCAGTCCATGTAGTCTCGCTGCGCCGGCTCGAACATGGCGGTGAAATCCCGCTCGAACGCCCAGTGTGTGAGCTTCGCACAGTCGAGCAGCATGACACTGGAGGCATAGGCCCCCTTGCGACCCTTGTTGCCGGACTTCGGCCGGCACAGAAGGGCGGCGCCCTGCATGTCCCGCTCGAGCAGCTCCAGAATATCACCGACGGCGAAGATGTCAGGGTCCATGACGATTGCGCGGCCCTCATAGTTCATGAGCTGCGGCGGGGCAAAGCGCAGCGGCGTGAAGGACTGCAGGTCGTCATTCAGCCAGGGCCGCATCTCGCCGTCGCGCAGGTAGCGGCGGCCTTCATGCTCGGCCATGACCGGAAAATGCTTTACTTCGATAAAGCGCACATCGAAGGCATCGGCGTTGGCGCTGTTTTTCTGCAGCGAATAGCGGCTGACCAGCGCGCCCAGCATCTGCTTGTCATTGGTGTGTATAAAAACGGTTGGTTTCACGGCATTCACCCGGTGTTGATCCTGTGCCATAGTTTACGCGCTGGCCTCGCGTGCATAAATCCCTGTGCACACTGGCGTTGCCGATAACCACCATCCAAAGCAAGGACGCAGCGTGCCCCCCGAGATACCCGACAAGCAGGCGCCGCGAATCTGGTGCCTGCTCGGTCACAAGGCCGGCGACAATACCCAGGTGACGGCGCTGGCCGATGCGCTCGGCTGCCCGTGGACGCCCATTCGCATCCACGCGAGACCCTGGGAACTTGCGACGAACCTGGCCCTGCGCATTAGCCTCGCCGGCATCGACCGCCGGCGGTCCAGCGAGCTGGCGCCGCCCTGGCCCGAACTGATCATCAGCGCCGGTCGCCGCAATGAACCGGTGGCGCGCTGGATACAGGCGCGCAGCGGGGGACGCACCCGGCTTGTGCACATCGGTCGCCCCTGGGCGCCGCTGGCAGCCTACGACCTGATCGTCACCACGCCCCAGTACAGTCTGCCGGATCAGGCAAACATTCTGCACAACACCCTGCCGCTGCAGCATCACGACAGTGATGCGCTCACGCGTGAGGCCGCCGCGCTGGCGCCGCAGCTGTCAGCTCTGGCGGCGCCGCGCATTGCGCTGCTGCTCGGCGGCGACAGCGGCAAGTTCGTGTTTACCGCGGCTAAAGCGCAGCGCCTGGGCGCGCTTGCGACGATGCTGGCCCAGGTCTCGGCGGGCTCCATTATGCTCACCAGCAGTCCGCGAACCCCGGAGGCCGCCATTACCGCCTGCGTCGCCGCCATTACCGCCCCGACCTTCATACATCGCTGGTCCGCCGACGCCGCCAATCCTTATCGCGGTATCCTCGGCAGCGCCGACGCCTTCATTGTCACCGGCGAGTCCATGTCCATGCTGGCCGAGGCCAGTGCACTGCATAAGCCGCTCTATATCTTCGACATGGCGGACGAGCCGGCGCGGCCCTGGTGGCGCCACGCCCATGCCTGGCGCTACAAGCCCCTGAGCCACCGCGTGGCCATGCGCATCGCGCCCCGGCGCATGCGCCGGGACATAGGCCTTATACAGAACACGCTTGTGAGCAGCGGCAGCGCCCAGTGGCTCAACCCGGCATCAGCGTCGGCGGGCCTGCCCGCGCCGCGCCAGGCTGTCGCCGCGAGCCACGCGGGCAGCGAGGAACTCATCAACAGCGCAAAACGCGTAAAGGGCCTTCTCTACCGAGATTAGGGTGAGTCGTTGAAATGCTGTGCGTCAAAGCTCGCGCTGTCGCATGGTCTGCCGAAAAAATACCCCTGAGCCACGTCGCAATGGGCCCTGACCAGCCAGTCGCGTTGCGCGTCTGTTTCAACCCCTTCAGCGATAATCGATAAATCCAGCGCCCGGGCCAGGGCAATTATGGCAGTAAGAATGGCGTTTGCGCGGACAGCATCCGGGCTGATGCGCATGACAAAACTGCGGTCCACTTTCACAACATCCAGCGGCAGCTCCTGCAGATAACTCAGGGACGAATGCCCTGTGCCAAAATCATCCAGCGCCAGGGTGATGCCGGCTGCGCGCAAGCGCTTCATCTCAGCCAGCGCATCGCTTGAGCCCTCCAAGTCCTCAGACTCAGTCACCTCAATCTCAATCAGTGCGCTTGGAACCTCATGACTGCGGAGAGTGGACAGCAGCTCTTCGGCGATACCGGGAATTTTCAGGCTGAGGACCGACAGATTGATCGAGAGCTTCAGGCGATAGCCTGCTCTGATCCAGGCCGCCTGCTGAATGGCGGCCTGCCTGACAACAAACTGGTCGAGCAGTCGTGCCAGGCCCGCCTTCTCGGCAATTGGCACAAACTCGGCCGGACCTATCGGGCCGAGCTCGGGATGTTGCCAGCGCAGCAGCACTTCGGCACCAATGAGCTGGTTATCCGCGAGCCGGAACTGGGGTTGAAAGGCCAGTTGAAGCCCTGTTCCATCCTCCAGCGCCATGACCAGTGAGTGTATGAGGGTTGTCTGGCGTTCCAGTGCAGTGCGCATGCTGTGATCGAAACGGGTGACCTGATTACGGCCGGCGTTTTTCGACTGGTACATGGCAATTTCGGCATTCTGCAGCAGTATTTTTGCCTCTTCCCCGTCTTTGGGCGACCACACGATACCCATGCTGGCCGTCATCAGAAGCATGTACTGGCCGAGTTGCAGGGGTGCCCGGGCAATGGCGAGCAAGTGCTGTGCACGCATTACAACATCGTTTGCTGACGCCGACAGCAGCATGACGGCGAACTGATCGCCGGCCACCCGCACCAGCAAGCCTTCGTTGCCGATAGACCGTTTCAGCCGCTGAGACATTTCAATAAGAACAGCATCCCCCACTTTATGGCCGAGCGTATCGTTGATGTGCCGCAGGTTATCCAGGTCGATGGAGACCAGCGCAAAGGAACCGCCGTCCTCTTTTATTGTCTGCAGTTTGTCCTCTATTGTCTCGGTGAGAAACAGGCGATTGCCGAGACCGGTCAGCTCATCGGTCAGTGCGCGGCGGCGCCAGCGCTCAGCACGCACAACCGATCGGTTGATGCCGAGGTCCATCCAGCCGGCCAACAGTGAGCCGATAATATTCAGCGCGACCAGCAGGGGTAACGCGTGCTGCACGGCTTCAGTGCGTGAAGGCTCGGGGAACAGGAAAATGGTCGTCAGCGCAAGAGACAGCAAAACGCCGAAGAGCAGAAAACGCCGGCCAGGAGGCCAGTTAAGGCGGGCCTGGACCTGTCGCCAGGCCAGACCGATAAGCGATGCCAGCAGCAGCGTCAAGCAGCCAAGCCAGCTGCCCTCACCGCCGAGCAGCAGGCGCACCGGCACGCTGATCAACAGCGCCGCCAGGGCGCCACGCCAGCCGGCCAGCAGCCCGGCGAAGCCCATCAGCAGCACGCGGGCGTCCAGCAGTAAGCCGTCGGAAATATCCACGGCCGAAAGCACGACAAACACCGTTCCCAGCCCCATCAGTGCGCCCAGCACCCACTGTTCCGTGCGGGCATCCTGCAGGTGGTTCCAGATATAGTGGTGGTAGAACAGGGCGATGACCGCGAAGGTAATCAGGCCGATGGCGAAGATGAGGAGAAACGCCATCATGGTGAACATCCGGCTAGATCAGTGATCAGGCGAGCCTTTGTATAAAAGCCGATGTCGAGCCGATCACCGTACATACGCTGATGGCTCGCTGCCGTAGTGTCTGGTCATGCCGCGAGCGGATGCACCGGCGCCGCCGGCAGATCGGGCGTGCGGGCAAGAATTTCCAGGGCATCGTGCCGCACATGATTCTGCGCCATTTCATGTCGCAGTTGCTCATGCGTGATTTTGCCCTCCGCCAGACACTCCTTGAGCAGTCCAAAAAAGAAGCGTTCCTGATTGATGTCCGGATGTTGCTTGTAGCTGCCGAGAAATGCGTACTCGCCAAACAGCTTGCGTCGTGCGCGCATGATCCACGCGGCGGGCGGAAACAGGCGGAAGCGCTCGGCCGGTCGCCAGTCCGTCGGCAGGCCGGTTTTCCAGGGCTGGGTGCGGCGTCGCGTGGTGTGGAGCATTTTCGTGTCGGTGGTGAACCTGTCGAAATCGTTCCACTCCGGCTCAAAAAAACCGATGCTGTCGCGCGCTTCTTCCTTGAGGCAGATCCACGGCTGGTAGTCCTGTTCAAAGGTGAACATAGCGCGGAACTTGGCTTCGGCATCCCAGTGGCTGAGCTGGGCGCAGTCGAGCAGCATGACGCTGGAGGCCATGCACTTGTCGACCAGGCCCTTGGGTCCCGAACGCATGCGGCACATGATGGCCTTGCCCTGCATGTCGCGGGAGAGCAGGTCCCAGATATCCGTGGTGGCGAAAATATCGGGATCGATGACCACTGCACGGCCCTCGTAGCCCATCAGTGCCGGGGGCATGAATCGCGTGGGGGTGAAGGACTGCAGGTCATCGTTCAGCCAGGTGCGGTGAACGCCGTCGCGCAGATACTCGCGGCCCTCGTACTCGCGGAAGAAAGGGTAGTCCGCCGTATCCATGATCGTGACATCGAAGCGCTCGTTGTTCGCGGAATAGCGCCGCAGCGCGTGCGCGGCGACGATCGCACCGGTGACCTGCTTGTGGTTGGTCTGGATAAAAACGCCGGCTCGCATGCCCACTCCACCATAGAAATGACGTCGCGAACTATAAAGCAAGGTCGGCGCTTTTTCTATCGGCTGGCGCTGTCTGCCGTAAGGTCCCTCACGCGGCGCCTATCACCGTCTGTCGTGGAGAACGCGCCGAGTGCGAAGGTCGTCATGGGTGCCGCCACGATGAACAGCCAGTAGCGGAAATCGAAATTGAGCAGGCGGACATTGCTCAGGCTGCTCGCCAACAGCAGGCACATGGCGCAGGCCAGGAACAGCGCAGTATCTGTGGCCAGCTGGCCGCGGCGCCAGGCCTGCCAGCCGCTGCTGAGGATGTATTTGAGACATAGCAGGAACAGCAGCAGTCCAGCCATACCAAGGCGCACAAGAATGTCCAGTGCGACGTTGTGGTAGTCGTTGTATTTCTGCAGCACGGGGTCGTCGCTGGCCGGCAGTGTCAGCTTGCTCGCCGCTGGCCCGGCGCCCAGAAGGGGCGCTTCAAGCCACTGCCGATAACCCGCTTGCAGCATTTGAACGCGGGTGCCAATGCTGTGCTCCCAGCCGCGCTCATCGGCGCTGCGGATGGCATCCAGCTCGCCGTTGAGCAAAAAGCTGATGGTGTGCTGTTCCTCGCTGAGGCGCTGTATCAGGTTGGGCGCATTGAGTCCGCCGATCACCAGCAGCAGCACCAGCGGCGCAGCCATGAGTGCCAGCGCCGGGGGGCCACCGCGCCGCCAGCTGCTGCGCAGGGCAAACAGCGCCGCGAGCACCGCGAGGGGCAATAGCCCGAGCCAGGCGGCACGCGACTGCGACAGGATGACCCACTGCAGGCTGACCGCCACGCCGAGCGTCAGCAGCAGGGCGCTGCCGGCAAGGGTCGCGGGCCGCTGGGCATGGGCCAGCATGCGCGGCGCAAACAGCAGCAGCCCGATCAGCAGCGTACCGGCATAATAGCCCAGGCCGATGGTTTCCAGCCCGAGACCGAGGCGCATCTGCCACCAGGGCTGGGGATAGTTGAGCGACCAGTCAAAGTGCCACAGGCGAGCGGCCACGAAGCCTGCCGCGGCGGTCACGAGAAATTGCACTATCCGCGCGTGGTCGCCGCGCAGTGCCCAGGCAACGGCGATGAAGCCGCACAGATAGAGTATTCGCGCCCCATCCTTGGCGTGCAGCACCGCATTCTGGGGATCGTCCGCGGCGGCGAGGAGGGTGCGTATCACGATATAGGCAGCCAGTGCCGCGGTGCACCAGAAAAGCGGCGCCCGGCGCACCTGCGGCCAGGCCCTGAGCCGGTCGCACCAGAGTGCGTACAGCATCAGCAGGCAGCCGATAACCGCAAGTGCGCGCTGACTGAAGGCCGTGAAGGCGAACAGGAAAAGACCGATGCTGCCAAGGTCTCGTAATGTCGCGCGCGACAGGCCCTGGATCACCGGAAGATGCCCCGACGGTATAGCCGCCAGAAAAAGCCCCAGCTATACAGCAGTGGCCAGCGGCGAACTCGCGGCGGGATGGTGATGGGTTCCCCGGAGTGGCGCTCCAGCTTCCAGGCGATGTAGTCCAGACCGTTGCCGAAGGTGAAAAGCGCTTTCACCAGGCGGGCAATCGACAGGAGCTTGCCGCTTGTGCGACGAATCGCCCATGCCAGCTTTGATACCCGGCGATGTTGCGAGGATACAGCGCTGCGGTAGGTGGGGGGCGTCGTCGAAAAGTCGAGGGCGAGGCGCAGTGATGGCTCTTCGGCGGCGCGTCGTGCCGCGTTCATGTAAAACCTTTCTGAGGCGAGAACCAGCTCCCGGGCGCGTCCCTGCCGCTCCGTGCGCAGCTCCGTGGCGTAGCTCAACTGCAGCGCATCTACCCAGAGGTCACGGATGGCGCCGCTGGCGGGCAGTACCGGCAGGCTGCGTTTCAGCAGCGTTCGCGAGGCGTTGCTCAGCGCCGTGGCAATGGCCTGTCGGGCAGCGTCATCCCGCACCCGCGGCAGGCTCACCGGCTGCGCGAAGCGGCCCCAGAAATAGGACTCGAAGTGCCGGGTGCTGCAGGCCTGCTGGAAGTCCGCCAGCGACACGACACTGACCTTGCTGCGCAGCGTACGCCCAGCACTCTGCTGCTGCGCATAGAATACATTGGGCGGCAGAAGGCGGTTGCCCACGGCGAGCGCGCCCGCGCCGTAGGCGTCGCGGTAACTGCTGCACAGAAGGTAGAGGTCCACCAGGCCGTCAAAAATATCGCCACTGCGTAAACAGGAGCCGTAGACGATAATGCCGATAATGGACTGTCTGTGCTGCGTCTCAAGTGCATCCAGCAGCGCATCCAGTGCCTGCTGGTCGTCATTATTCAGGGGCAGGTCGGTAAAGAAAGAATCTGTGTGGTCTGCCTGCATGGTTACAGACGCAGAAAGGTGACGGGAGCGGTCGCTGCCACCGCGAGCGGGCCGGTGGGTGTCAGCAGCTCGCCGTCCAGATTGATGGGGCCTGCGATAGTCATATGCAGCTCCGTCGCATTGGTGGAATGGTAGCCGCGATCCGGTCGTGCGCCGCGGCCGGGTCTGCCGGCTATGATACGGACAAAATTGGGAAGAAAGCGTCGACACGTCCGATCGACCACGGTCAAGCGCAGCGGGCCGTCTCCCTCGCCCCAGAACGGGCGCATGCCAAATGACAGTCGCTGCAGCGTGGACAGTGCCAGAATCAGCGCATCGTGCTCGTGTACGGCAGCGCCATCCCTGCGGATGGAAACCCGGCTGCACCTGCTGAACGCCGGATCCTGTCGCAGGACACCCCATACGGTGCGCAGCGTGCTCAGCGCCAGACTCGCATCATCGCGCATGCCGCGCGCATGAATTTCCCGGTGGGCAAACTCGGTGCCGCCGATAATCGCGCCTGCCCCGAGGAACATGCCGTAATGCCGCGTCCCGTTCATGTCGAGGCGCATGAGGCGGCGCTGCGTGCGCTCGCTGGCGCCCTGCCCGGCGGCGGCAGAGGTCGCCCAGCGGCATAGTCGGGCGACAGCCGGCTGCAGCCTGCCACGCACGCCGACGTCCCCGGCGGTCATGTTCGCGGTTCCGGCCGGCAGAATAATAACCGCCGGCGGTCGGCGGAATGCACCTCCCTCGAGCATGGCGCCGAGAACGGCTGCCACCGTGCCATCGCCGCCATTGATCACAAGGGTGTCTACCCGCGCGGCCGCGAGGCGGGCGAGGGCGCCCGGAATAGCGGCGGAGGTGGCGGTTACGGCATGCTGCAGGACACCGGGACAGCATGCCAGTGTTGTCTCAACGGCGGCGAAGTGATCGCGATTGTGGCCGCTGCCGGGGTTGCTGATCACGCCGACGCGGGCGCCGGGCCGGCTCACGGCGCGGGTGACGACTGCAGGCGCTTGGCCGGATTGCGCGTGTTCCGGGTGCTGGCCTCGATCAGGTTCAGTTCCGCGCTGCCGATGTGCGGTGCATCCCCGCGCAGGCGCAGCGGCAGGCCGGTAGCCATATCAATGAAAACGTGAATTTTTCCGCTCATGCCCATGAGCATGACATCAGGCTCTTCGGGGTTGCCCGGCAGTGGCTCCATGCGCAGTGTCAGCACCTGACAGCGGCGGTCCTGGCGGCGCCGCTCGCCATCAACTGTCAGCGTGTTGCCGATGGTCACGATCGTGTCCGAGAGGTCTGCTTCGAGCCGGAAGAAGTTGAGATCGGTATGCACCAGGTAGTCGTCGGCCCGCGATGTATCCTCCAGCAGAGTGGGCAGCAGAACGAGCAAGCCATGCGTGGCGACGATGTGTCGTCCGGCAGCCTGGGGCGGCAGCGGCATGTTCATTTCGTGGGTAGCCGGCCAGTCCGCGGGCGATACGCTGTCATCCCCCGCGGGGGGTTCACGCCGCTCGCGGGCGATCAGCGAATCGTGGTATTCGTGAATCTTCACGCGCGAGTCCCGGCCGCGGCTGAGACGCCAGCGGAACCGCGCTTCGCCGGTGGCAGCATCCAGTGTCAGCGTAATCTGTTCGCTGTTGCTGGCCACATAGTTGTTGACCTCGAGCGACAGATAACCGGACGAGCGCTCGGCCTCGGTGGCCTGCGCCGAGTCAAGATCCCGCGCGCCACGGGCATCGGTAAATTCGCTGAGCGTGAGAACACCGCGGGCGGTTGCCCAGAAACTTTTCTGTTCGAACACGAGCTGTTGCCAGGGTGGCATCTGCATGGCCTGCGCGGGACCGGACAGCAGGCACGCCAGAAGCCACGGCAGCAGAGCAATCCACTGCAGAGGCCTCGTGCGGTGACAGTTGTGCCGGATTGAGAGCATATGCAATGATCCCGTCGGTTTCGGGACGCAAACCTACCATATATCGGGCCTGGGGGTCCGGCGTAGGAGCACCCGGTGGTAATTTTCAGGACAAATTCGTTGCTTTCAGTCTCTTTGCGCTTCTGCCGCCTGCCGGCACAGCGAAACAGTGCCGCAGATACCGATCCGGCGCAGCAGCTGTCGCCGCTCCTGTCGGCATCAGAGCGGGCGCGCTGTGCGCGATTGCCCGATATTCACGCAAGCCGTGCCATTGTCGCGCGCGCCCTGGTGCGCTCGGAGCTGGCCGCGGCCCTTGGCGTGACGCCATCGCGCCTGGCATTTGTCGCGGGACGCCACGGCAAGCCAGCGCTTGTGGATCCGCCCCGGTCGGTGGCGTTCAACCTGAGTCACAGCGGCGAGTGGGTGGTGCTGGCCTGGCACACCAGCCGCGACGCGCTGCCCCTCGGCGTGGATGTAGAGCACCGCCTGAGCGGCAGGCGGGATGTCATGCGCCTGGCGCGGCGCTATTTCAGCCGCCCGGAGCAGCTGGCGCTGGAGGCGCTCGCGGGCACGGCCCGGGAGGCCCTGTTCTATCGACTCTGGACCCTGAAGGAAGCGTGGGTGAAGGCCCACGGGCTTGCGCTGGCTCCGCAGCTGGGCGCCGTGTCGTTCAGCCTGCAGGACGGTGCATTGGCGGTGGCGAACGCAACCCGCCACGCCACCGGGCGATTCCTGCACGGCGAAACGGATGGCGATGCCTATGTCTCGCTCTGTCTGCTGGCTGGCGAGGGGCAGCCGGTCAGCGTGGATGCCAGGATCGGCATGCCGCGGGGCGACTGGTCGCGAATGTCGCTGCGCGGCTGGTCCGGGTCGCTGTTACCCGACGCGTGATCGCGGGCGGGCCGCTTTGGCGCCGGGTTCGGTGGCGCTCACTGTGTGAGCCCCGCTAGACGTTGAAGCGGAAGTGGATGACGTCGCCGTCCTGCACGACATAGTCCTTGCCTTCGAGGCGCCAGCGGCCCGCGTCTTTCGCGCCCTGTTCGCCGCCATAGGCGACAAAATCCGCATAGCCAACCACTTCAGCGCGGATAAAGCCCTTCTGGAAATCCGTATGGATGACGCCGGCGGCCTCGGGTGCGGTGGCGCCCACGCGCACAGTCCACGCGCGCACTTCTTTTTCACCGGCAGTAAAATAGGTCTGCAGGTTCAGCAGCTGGTAGCCGGCACGGATCACGCGGTCGAGGCCGGGTTCTTCCATGCCGAGGTCGGCGAGGAACTCAGCGCGCTCGGCGTCCTCCAGCTCGACGATTTCCGATTCCAGCTTGTTGCACACCACCACAACTTCGGCGTTTTCCTCGGCCGCGATGCGCCGCACCTCATCCACATGAGGATTGTTGTCGAAGCCGTCCTCGTCGACGTTGGCTATGTACAGAGTGGGCTTGGCGGTGAGCAGGAAGAGCTGGCGGACCAGGGCGCGCTCCGCGTCGTCAAGCGCAAGACCGCGCACCGGTTTTGCCTCGTTCAGGTGGGGCAGCAGACGATCTTCCAGCAGGGCTTTCATCGCAATCGAGGGCTTGTCGCCACCCTTGGCGGTGCGCACCACTTTCTGCAGCTGCTTTTCACAGCTTTCCAGATCGGCCAGTGCAAGCTCGGTGTTGATCACCTCGATATCGGAGGCCGGGCTGATCTGGTTGGCGACGTGAATCACGTTGTCGTCGTCAAAGCAGCGCACGACATGGGCAATGGCATCGGTCTCGCGAATGTTGGCGAGGAACTGGTTGCCCAGGCCCTCGCCCTTTGATGCGCCCGCCACCAGTCCGGCGATGTCGACAAACTCCATGGTGGTCGACACTTCCCGCTGCGGCTTGACAATGGCGGCGATGGTGGCCTGGCGCGGGTCAGGTACCGGCACGATGCCCGCATTCGGTTCGATGGTACAGAACGGAAAATTCTCCGCGTCGATGCCCGCGCGCGTCAGCGCATTGAACAGGGTGGACTTGCCGACGTTGGGCAGTCCCACAATCCCGCATTTGAATCCCATACAGTATTCCTTGGTGGCAGCGTCAGCTGGCGCTGAAGCTGTGCAGTTGTGTCATGGCCTTGACCGGATCGCCATCCAGTAGAAGCGGCAGAGCTTCCGCCGCGGCTGCGATCGCCGCATCGGTCATTTCGCGCTCCGCGTTGGGCGCGCGGCCGAGAACATAGGGGCTCACGCGATCCGCGCTGCCCGGATGGCCGATGCCGATACGCAGCCGCTGAAAGTCGGTGGCGTTGCCCAGCGCACGCACGATGTCCCTGAGCCCGTTGTGACCGCCGTGACCGCCATCGCGCTTGAATCGCGCGACACCCGGCGCCAGGTCAAGTTCGTCGTGAGCGACGAGAATCTGGGATGGGGTCAGCTTGAAGAACCCGGCCATGGCGCCGACGGACTGGCCGCTGCGGTTCATGAAGGTGTTCGGAATGAGCAGGCGAACGTCGTGTCCAGCGATCGTGAGGCGGGCCGTCTGGCCGTAAAAGCGGCTCTCGGAAGCCAGTGCGCCGCCGTGGCGGCGCAGCAGGTAGTCCACAAAGTCGGCGCCGGCATTATGCCGGGTGCCGCGGTAGGCGTCTCCGGGATTGCCGAGGCCGACGATCAGTGCCACTGCGGCAGACATATCCCGGGAACGCCGGTGCAAATGACGGGGCGCGGATTACTCGTCGCCTTCGTCATCCTCGTCTTCAGCCTGCGTGGGCACTTCGTCGGCAGCCGGTGCGTCACCGGCCTCGGCATCCTCGTCTTCCGCTTCAACCGCGGCACGCGGAGCCACCACGGCGGCAATCGGCATATCGTGATCGTCGCCCAGTGACAGGGCAACGGAGGACGTCCCTTCGGGAAGTTTGATATCGGACAGGTGAAGCGTGTCACCGACGCTCAGATCCTGCATGTCGATCTCGATGTACTCGGGAATGTTCGCCGGCAGGCACAGCAGCTCGATTTCCGTGGCCTGGTGCTCGATAACGCCGCCTTCGAGCTTGACGCCTTTGCAGGTGTCCTCATTCAGGAAGTGAATCGGGATGTTGACCTTGAGCTCCACCGCCTCATCGATGCGCATGAAGTCTGCGTGCATGACGAGCTCTTTGGCCGGATGGCGCTGCAGATCCTTGAGAATGGCCTTCTCGGTATCGTTGCCAATCTTTACGGCGATAACCTGAGAGAAGAAGGCTTCGTTCTCCAGGGCCTTCTCGAGGTCCTTGCTGACGATGCTCAGCGGACGTGGCTCTTTGCCGGCACCGTAAATAATGGCAGGTACCAGGTTCGCGAGGCGACGCAGGCGGCGGCTCGCACCTTTCCCCAGGTCGTCGCGCGGGATCGCGTTGATTTCCAGTTGGTCAGACATTGTCGTGACTCCTATGCTTCAAATACCGACAGGCTTGCGACCAGCCTTGCCGACACGGCTACGTAAGCGCTGTGCTCTGCATCCCGCCCGTGAGGGGCTGGGGGTCAGGCAGAAAACAGCGCGCTGATGGATTCCTCGTTCGAGACGCGGCGGATAGACTCCGCCAGCAGATCCGAGATGGTGAGCTGCCGGATCTTGTTGATGGCCCTGGCCTCGTCGCTCAGGGGAATCGTATCGGTGACCACGAGCTCATCGAGCGCGGAGTCACTAATGTTTTTCAAAGCGCGACCGGACAGCACGGCGTGCGTGCAGTAGGCCACGACCTTGGTGGCGCCGCGCACCTTCAGTGCATCGGCGGCGTTGCACAGTGTGCCGGCGGTATCGACCATGTCGTCTACCAGCAGGCAGGTGCGGCCATCCACCGCGCCGATCACGTTCATGACCTGCGCTTCATTGGCCTGGGGACGGCGCTTGTCGATGATGGCCAGTTCGGCGTCGTCGAGCTGCTTGGCGATGGCCCGGGCGCGCACTACGCCGCCAATATCCGGTGACACCACGACCAGGTTCTCGTAATGGCAGGTCACGATATCGTCATTCAGCACCGGGGAACCGTAGACGTTATCGACCGGGCAGGCAAAAAAGCCCTGAATCTGCTCCGCGTGCAGATCGACCGTGAGCACGCGGTCGACGCCGACAGCAACCATCAGGTCGGCCACCACTTTGGCGGAAATCGGTACCCGCGACGAGCGCGCGCGGCGATCCTGGCGCGCATAGCCGAAGTAGGGAACGACGGCGGTGACGCGCGCGGCAGAGGCCCGGCGCAGCGCATCGATCATCACCAGGAGTTCCATCAGGTTGTCGTTTGTGGGCGCGCAGGTAGACTGCAGAACAAAAACGTCCTTGCCGCGCACATTCTCGTTCAGTTCGACCGCAACTTCGCCGTCACTGAAGCGACCGACGTCGGCCTTGCCCAGGGAAAGATACAGGCGATTGGCTACCCGGCGCGCCAGTTCTGGATTGGCGTTGCCGGTGAAAACCATCATTTTTGCGGACACGGCGCGTACCCCAGGAGAACGTTGTCGGATTCCGGAAATTGGCTGGGGTGGCAGGATTCGAACCTGCGAATGCCGGGATCAAAACCCGGTGCCTTGCCACTTGGCGACACCCCAAAAGCTGGCTCAGAGTACAGACTCTGTGTCTTTCACGGCGGGAGACCGGTTTACGCCCGACGCCACCCACGCTGTCCAGCGTGCTGGCACCTGCTCCGCGATGCGCCTTGCCTGCACCTCGGACTCACAGCGGCAGAAAATACACGCCCCTGTGCCGGTCAATCTCGCATCCCCGAAATTCTGCAACCAATTCAGCGCATTATCTACCTCAGGGTAGAGTTGACGCACAATCGGTTCGCAATCGTTCCGGGAGTCCCCCGCGAAAAAGGCGTGCATTGTGATGGGCGCTGTGTCGCGTGTCAATTGCCGTTGGGAAAATATTTCCCCGGTGTGCACGGCGCAGTCGGGCTTGAGCACAAGATACCACGCCGGAGGCAGATCCAGCGGTCTCAATTGTTCGCCGATGCCCTCGGCCCAGGCGCTGCGTCCAAGCACGAACACCGGTACATCCGCGCCCAGGGCGGCCCCGGTGCGCTGCAGCACGGCAGTCGACAGTCCCAGCCGCCACAGCGCGTTGAGCGCCAGCAGGGTGCTCGCCGCGTCGGAGCTGCCGCCGCCCAGGCCGCCGCCACTGGGCAGCTGTTTATCCAGGCGTATGGTCGCGCCGCAGTGCTTAGGGGTGCCCGGCAGGGCTTTCAGCGCCATGGCCGCACGCACTACCAGGTTGTCGCTGTCGGCAATGCCGAGATCGGGGCCGTCGAGCCTGATTACGCCGCTGTGATCGGTCTCGACAACCAGCGTGTCGCCGATGTCGAGCAGCTGAAAGACCGTCTGCAGGTTGTGGTAGCCGTCGTCGCGGCGTCCGGTAATGTGCAGGAAGAGGTTGATCTTGGCGGGCGCTCTGATGCGCAGTTGGCGGCTGTCTGTCATCGGTCTTGCAGCGTCCAGCGCGCGTTGACCAGGCGCAGGCTGATGTTGTCGGCGGCATGCGTGATACGCAGCTTCGCCGGCAGAGAGCCGATCCCGGCCGGCGCATAGGCGGTGTAGGAGATTGTCCAGCCGCCCTGCCTGATCTCTTCGGCGCGTCCGTCCTGCAGCGACAGTCGCTCAATGGGCTGGTCGGGGTCTGGCAGACCGCGCAGCCAGAAGGGCAGGGCGTTAACCGGTATCGGCCAGCCGGTTGCCGCTGCCAGCGTGTCGGGTGTGCTGCTGTTGTAGGTGCTGCGCTCGCCTCCGCGCGTCACGTCGAGCCGGTCATCCTGCTGGGTGATGCGCACGGCGCCGGCGCCGAGGGGCCCCGATAGATCGACCTCACTGCGGTCGTCGGCCTGCGACCAGATGAGGCTCGCGTTTTCGGCGCCGCCGCGCCAGCGCAGGGCTACCTTCGCCGACAGATCCCAGTGGGTGAGAGACGCGGCGCGGTCCTGGTAGGTCTGCCACTGCGTTGCCGGGGGTGGCGCGGTGGGCTGCATCGCGCAGCCCGCCATGAGCAGCAATGCCACGACCGGCAGCGTGCTATGCGTGGGTTTCCAGCAGATGTTCACGCCGTGCCGCCTCAGGGCAGATCATCCACACCCAGGCGCTGCAGGGTCTCGCGCAGAACCGGATGTTCCGGCTCCTTGAGGAGGGCGCCGCGCCAGATGTTGCGGGCACCTTCCGGATTGTCGTTCATCCACAGCACTTCACCGAGATGCGCGGCCACCTCGGGATCAGGAAAGCCTGCATAGGCACGGGTGAGGTAGTCGATTGCGGCATCGTACTGGCCCTGCCGGTAAAGGACCCAGCCCATGCTGTCGAGAATGGCCGGCTCGTTGGGCTGCAGCGCGAGTGCATCACTGATCAGGCTGTGGGCCTCGTCGAGCCTGTCAGTCCGGTTGGCCAGCGTATAGCCGAGTGCATTCAGTGCCGTGGCGTTGTCGGGCTCGCGCTCGATAATGCTGCGCAGATCGGTGACGGCAGCGTCGATATTGTCGCGCCGTTCGTGCACCACCGAGCGCGCGTAGCGCAGTGAGGTGGCATCCGGAAAGGTATTGATGGCCTCGTTGAGCAGTGCCAGGCTGGCATCGTCACGACGCGCTTCGTTGAGCAGGTTGGCCTGCAGTGCATACAGCTGTTCGCGGCGCGCCGGGTAGCTCTGGCGCAGCGTGGCGAAATAGCCGCTGAAGCGTGCCTGCTGCTCTCGCGCCAGCAGCAGCGCACCAATGCGCATGCTTGCCGCCAGCAGATCCTTGCCGTCGCCGACCTGCATGTAGTGCTCGATCGCCTGCGTGGTGTCACCCTCCCTCTCGGCGAGGCGCCCGAGTACGAAATAGGCTTCGCCGGTGCGCTGGCGCAGCGTCAGCAGCTGCTGCAGATAGCCCCTTGCCTCCTCCAGATTATCGAGTTCCTCGTTGATCAGCGCCAGCGAAAACAGCAGGTCGCCTTCCTCCGGGTTGCCCGCGGACAGAATCTCGAACTGCTCTCGCGCCGCGTCCATGTCCTCCTGCGCCAGCAGCCTCGCGTACTGCAGGCGCAGCCGGTCGCGGCCGGCATCGTCCTCAAGGGCCTGCTCAATACGCGCGAAGGGCGTGTCGCTGCCCTGTTCCTGTAGCATGCGTGCCTCCAGCAGCAGCGCCTGGTGCTGGAAGGGGGACAGAGCAAAAACCTCGCCGAGCCGGTCCAGTGCGCGCGCCTGATCACCCATCTCGTCGGCCACCAGGGCGCGGGTCATGAGCAGCGACATACTGTCGGCCAGATCGGGCAGCAGAGCGTCGAGAGCCTCCACCATCGCCTGCTGCTCCTCGGGATCGAGATCATCGAAGCCGTTCATGAGGATGGGGAAGCGGGCACTGGATTCGTCGTCACGGGCCACGATGGCGAGATGGTCGATCGCTTCCAGCAGCTGCCCCTCGCGCACCAGCAGCGTCGCCAGTGTATTGTGCGGCTCCGGGTTATCGGGTTCCAGCTCGACCCACAGCGTGACGGCTTCGCGCGCCGCGTCCTCGCGCTGCAGGTATTGTGCTAGATGGGTGGCGTGGGCGCTGACGGCCGGATCGCGCAGCTTTGCCGCCTGCTCCATGTATAGATCCATCGCCGTCGGGTAGTCGCGCTTGCGAAGGGCAAACTCGGCCGCCAGCAGGGGATAGACGCTGTCGTCCGGCAGTCGTCGATAGGCCGAATCATCCAGTGTCGGAGGCGCGGTGTCTGCCTCGTCGGCAGGGCGCTCGGGCGGGGCGGAGAGGTCGGCGGCCTCGGCGGCCTGGGCCAGCGTCGCCGCCGGCGCTGCGGCCGGCGGCTGTGGCTGTACCGCGCAGGCCAGTAAGGTGGGGATAAAGCAGCTCGCAATGAGGGGTCGCAGTGGCATGGACTCGTTTAGATCGCTCAACAGGGTATCATCCAATAATGACATACTCATTCATCGAAACCCACAGCGCAGGGTGGCGGGTGGCGGCCAGAGTGCTGTGCTGAAAAGTTGCCGGCAACATCAGGCCACGCTATCAATTACCGCCCAAGTTGGTAAAATTGCGCACTAGCATTTTCTGTCCGGCCAATCGAGTGTCGCGGCAGCAGGCAGGTAAAGGTGGCGAATGTGCTGCCCACATTGATCGCGGAGCGTCCGACATCTCGCTATGAACCTTATTGCGCTGGGCATCAATCACAATTCGGCGGCCGTTGAGGTTCGCGAACGCGTGGCCTTTGCGCCGGAACAGGTGAGCGAGGCCCTGGTACACGCCTGTGCCACCGCCGAGCTCGACGAAGCCGTGGTTCTGTCGACCTGTAATCGCACGGAAATCTATGCCGTAACGCGCGAGGGCAGTGTTCTCTCGGACAAGTCGGCCCAGGTAATTGCCTGGATGGCAAATTACCATCATCTGTCGGTCGACGAACTGAGCGCCGCGGCCTATCACCACGAGGCCGAGGATGCGCTGCGCCACCTGGTGCAGGTTGCCGCGGGTCTCGATTCCATGGTGCTGGGTGAGCCGCAGATCTTCGGGCAGCTGAAGTCGGCCTTTGCCGTGGCCTCGGAAGCCGGCACCGTGGGCGCGGAGCTCGGGCGCCTGTTTCCTCGCGTATTCTCCATTGCCAAGAAAGTGCGTACTGACACGGCCATCGGTGAGAACCCGGTCTCCGTTGCCTACGCCGCGGTCGACCTGGCCAGCCATATCTTCACCGATCTGTCCGAGTGTAACGCCCTGCTGGTGGGCGCCGGCGAAACCATCGAGCTGGTGACGCGCCACCTGATCGAAGCCGGCGTCAACAACGTGACCATTGCCAACCGCACGCTGGGGCGGGCCCGGGAGCTGGCGCAGCGCTTCGGCGCCGACGCAGTGCTGCTTGCCGATATCCCCGATCAGCTGCCCAGCTCCGACATCGTTATTACCGCCACCGGTAGCCAGCTGCCCATCCTCGGCAAGGGCGCGGTGGAGCAGGCCATCCGCAAGCGCAAGCACCGGCCCATACTGATGGTGGACATTGCCGTACCGCGGGACATCGAGCCGCAGGTCGGCGAGCTTCGCGATGTCTACCTGTATACCGTGGATGACCTGCGCCAGATCGTCGAGCAGAACATGCGCAGCCGTCAGCACGAAGCGCGTAAAGCGGATGACATCATTCTGCTCGGTGTACAGGCCTACTGCGAGGAGCGGCGCTCGCTTGCCGCGGTCGATCTGGTCAAGGCCTACCGCCAGTCCGCCGAACAGGTGCGAGAGCAGGAACTCGAGCGGGCGCTGGCGAGCCTGGAGCGCGGCGACGATCCTGCCAAGGTGCTCATGCAGCTGTCACGGGGCATCACCAACAAGCTCATTCATGCGCCAACCAAGGGACTCAAGCAGGCCAGTGCCGAGGGCCGCCAGGATGTTCTCGCCCATGCGCAGGGTCTGCTGGGCATTGAACTCCAGCAGGCCATGGAGGCGGTGGCGCAGGAGGGGATTGACGAGCCCCCGGTATCAGCCTCAATTACCCCTATTCTGAGAGCGGCGGAAAAGAGCGGGCGCGGCCGGCAGTGAAGGGCTCACTGCTGGAGAAACTCGACGCGCTCAGCGATCGCCAGGAGGAGGTGTCGGCCCTGCTCGGCGATGCCGAGACCATCGCCGACCAGGCCCGTTTTCGCGATCTCTCCCGCGAATACAGCGAGCTGGAAGACGTCGTCCACTGCTATGCTGACTACCGCAAGGTTCAGGGCGATCTCGCCGAAGCCCGGTCGATGCTGGATGACAGCGATGCCGATATGCGCGCCATGGCCAGCGATGAGCTCGAGGCAGCCGAGGCGCGTCTCGCCGTGCTCGAGCTCGAGCTGCAGCGCCTCCTGCTGCCGCGTGACCCGCGTGATTCAAGCAATGTTTTCCTCGAGATACGCGCCGGCACCGGCGGCGACGAGGCGGCGATCTTTTCCGGCGATCTTTTTCGCATGTACTCGCGTTACGCGGAAATCAAGGGCTGGCGGGTAGAGCTGCTGTCGGAGCGTCCCGGTGAGCACGGCGGCTACAAGGAAGTTATCTGCCGTCTCGAGGGGCGCGATGTCTACGCCTTTCTCAAGTTCGAGTCCGGGGCGCATCGTGTGCAGCGAGTGCCCGACACCGAATCCCAGGGGCGCATTCATACCTCGGCCTGCACGGTCGCGGTACTTCCAGAGGCCGAGGAGCTGGCCGAGATCGAGCTCAACAAGGGTGATCTGCGTATCGACACGTACCGTGCCTCCGGCGCCGGTGGACAGCACGTCAACAAGACCGACTCCGCGGTGCGCATCACGCATATTCCATCGGGAATCGTGGTCGAGTGCCAGGACGAGCGTTCCCAGCACAAGAACCGGGCGCGCGCCATGTCGCTGCTGCACGCCAGGCTGAACAGCGCCGCAGAGGATGCCGCAAGCGCGGAGCAGGCGGAGCAGCGCCGCAACCTGGTCGGCACCGGCGATCGCTCGGACCGGATACGCACCTACAACTTTCCGCAGGGCCGGCTCACTGACCACCGCATCAATCTCACGCTGTACAAGCTTAACGAGGTGATGGACGGCGATCTGGATGCCGTAATCGAGCCACTGCGAAACGAGCACCAGGCCGACCAGCTGGCGGCACTGTCCGCCCAGTAATGGCGACGGTGCAGGCGCTGCTGCGCGAGGCCGCCGGATTGCCCACCGAGAACCCGCGCCGGGATGCCGAGATCCTGCTCTGTCACTGTCTGCAACGACCGCGGAGCTGGCTGTATGCCTGGCCGGAAGGCGAAGTCGATGACGCAGCCGCTGCGGATTACCGTTTGCTTCTGCAGGAGCGGGGCGCGGGTGTGCCCATTGCCTACCTGACGCAGCGGCGGGAGTTCTGGTCATTGCCCCTGCGCGTCACGTCCGCAACCCTGATCCCGCGTCCGGATACCGAGACGCTGGTTCGCTGGGCGCTCGAGCTGCCTCTGCCGGCAGCGGCCCGCGTGCTCGACCTGGGGACAGGCAGCGGCGCCATTGCGCTGGCGCTGGCGAGTGAGCGTCCCGCCTGGCGCGTGCTGGCGGTTGACGCCGATCGCGCGGCGCTGGCCGTGGCCGAGAGCAATGTGGCGGCCCTCGCGCCGGGTCGCGTAACGCTGCTGCAGTCGGACTGGTTTACGGCGCTGCCGCCGCAGCGCTTTGACCTGGTGGTTGCCAATCCGCCCTATGTGGCGCCGGGTGATCGCCACCTCGGCGAGGGCGATGTGCGCTTCGAGCCGCGCCAGGCGCTGGTCAGCGGCGAGCGCGGCCTGGATGATCTGTCCCGCATCATCGCCGGCGCTCCGGCGCACCTGGCGTCGGCGGCTTTCCTGCTGGTGGAGCACGGCTGGGATCAGGCGGCGGCAGTGCGCCAGCTGCTGTGCGAGCAGGGTTTCGGCAGCGTTGTCACCCGCCGGGATCTTGGCGGCAACGAGCGCGTCAGCGCGGGCCAGTGGCATGCTGTCGGATAGCGAACTCGAGCGCTACAGTCGTCAGCTGCTGTTGCCGGAATTCGATATTGCCGGTCAGGAGGCACTGGGTCGTGCCCGCGTCCTGCTGGTCGGGCTCGGTGGTCTTGGCAGTCCGGCGGCGCTGTACCTGGCGGCGGCGGGTGTCGGCGAGCTGCATCTGGTGGATGGCGATACGGTGGAGGCGAGCAACCTGCAGCGGCAGATTGCCCACCGCGAGGTGGACCTTGGGCGCGGCAAGGCGCCGTCGGCGGCAGAGGCGGTGGCACAGCTGAATACCCGGGTGCGGGTGCGGGTGCTGCCAGAACGGCTGGACGAGGACGGCCTCGCCGATGCCTGCGCCGCGGTTGACCTGGCGGTGGATGCCACGGATAACTACCCGACGCGGTTTGCGCTGAATCGAGCCTGCATTGCTGCCGGTATTCCGCTGGTGTCGGCGGCGGCGGTGCGCACCGAGGGTCAGGTGGCGACATTTCACCCGGCCAGCGGTGGCGGCTGCTACCGCTGCCTGTACCCCGAGCAGGGCGCTGAGTCGGCACTGCGCTGCAGTGACAGTGGTGTCCTGGGGCCGGTTGTCGGCGTGGTCGGCAGCCTGCTGGCGCTGGAGGTGATCAAGCAGCTCAGCGGCATGCCGGGATCCCTGGCTGGCGCCTTGCTGACGCTGGATCTGGGCGATTACCGGATTCAGCGCCTGGCGCTGCGAGCCCGGCCCGGCTGTCCCGACTGCGGGGGTCCCGACTGCGGGGGTCAACAGGCCGCGGACAAGAGTGCTACACTTCGCGCCGTTAAAACTCAAGATAAGGAAGCCCATTGAGCAAGCATTCCGACGCAAAACGCGTCTCCGGCGGACGCGGCAACAGCGCCGCAGGCACTGACTCCCCCTGGAGTCTCGACGACTTTCCTGTACCTGCAGTCGAAGGCAAAGTGCGCTTTCACGATCTCGGCCTGCGCCCGGAAATCATGCACGGCATTGCCGACCTCGGGTTCGAGTACTGCTCGCCGATTCAGGGGCAGGTTCTGCCGTTCACGCTGCGCGGTCACGATGCCATCGGCAAGGCGCAGACGGGTACCGGCAAGACGGCGGCCTTTCTGATTACCATCTTCAACGACCTGCTGGAGAACCCGGTAGAGGATGAACGCTTCATTGGCGAGCCGCGCGCATTGGTGATTGCGCCCACCCGCGAGCTGGTCATGCAGATCGGTGCCGACGCCGAGGAACTCGGCCGCCACACCGGACTGCGCACAGTGACGCTGATCGGCGGCATGGACTACCAGAAGCAACTCAACCGCATCGGGCGCAACGTGGTGGATCTGGTGGTCGCAACCCCCGGGCGCCTGATCGACTTCATGACGCGTCGCGACCTGTTTCTCGATCGTGTCGAGGTGCTGGTGCTCGACGAGGCCGACCGCATGCTCGACATGGGCTTCATTCCCCAGGTCAAGCGCATTGTGCGGGCGACACCGCCCAAGGAGTTCCGCCAGACATTGCTGTTCTCGGCGACCTTCACCCAGGACATTATCAATCTCTCCGCGCAGTGGACACGGGAGCCGGTCAAGGTCGAGATCGAGCCCGACAGCGTGGCCACCGATACGGTGGACCAGAAGATCTACCTGGCCAGCAGTGAGGAGCGTTTCCGCATTCTGACCAATCTGCTGCGCAGCGACGCCGCCACCAGCATCATCGTGTTTGCCAACCGGCGCGACCAGGTGCGGCGTCTGCACGAGCGTCTGCAGCGGGCCGGCATCAGCTGCGGCATCCTGTCAGGGGAAATTCCCCAGGCCAAGCGCAGCAAGACCCTCGATCAGTTCAAGAAGGGCGAGATCACCGTGCTGGTAGCGACCGACGTTGCCGGTCGCGGCATTCACGTTGACGGCGTCAGCCACGTGGTCAATTACAATCTTCCGGAGGATCCGGAAGATTACGTGCACCGCATCGGGCGCACCGGCAGAGCGGGTGCCAGCGGCATTTCAATCAGCTTTGCCAGTGAGGATGACGCCTTTCTGCTGCCAGATCTCGAGGCGCTCCTGGGCGAGAAGCTCATTTGCACCCATCCGCCGGCGGCGCTGCTCGCCTGAGTCCCTTGCTCACGCAGGGGGCCACTCGCCGTGGTGCGGTGGCGCCACCAGTCAGCGGCCGGGGTTGAGCGCCGCGAGTTCCTCTACCCAGAGCAGCGTCGCGCCGACCACCGCGGCCGGCACCACGAAAAAGTTTACGATCGGGATGCCGGTACACAGGGCGACCAGCCCGCCGAAGCCCATGCTCGACAGCCGCCGGCTGCGCACCGCCTCCTTGACGTCGGCAAAGGAACGCTGGTGGTTGTCCATCGGATAGTCCACGAACTGAATGCTCATCATCCAGGCACCGAGCAGCAGCCACAGCAGGGGCGCAATCGCGTTGAGCGCGGGTATCACGCTGACCAGCAGCACGAACAGCGCCATCGGCACGTAATACAGCAGCTTGGCGATTTCCCGGAATACGCCACGTGGGACGCTCACGAGAGCGCCCATCAGCCCTTCCAGGCCGGCCACGGGTCGTCCCGTGAGCAGTTCCTCGGCCTTCTCCGCCAGCAGGGCATTGAAGGGTGAGGCAATGACGAGGGCGACTGCGGTGAACAGGTAGCCGGTGATCAGGCTGGTGGCGATGACCACCAGCGGCCATATGATCCACTGCAGGAATTGCAGCCACTCGGGCAGGGCGGCCAGGGTCTGATCCAGCGTTGTGCTCAGCCAGGCGTAGCCCCAGCCGATCAGGCTGCCAAAGATAACGATATTGACCAGCAGTGGTACCAGCACGAAGATGCGCAGTTTCGGGTGAGACAGCAGCTGGGCACCGCGCATGACATAGCCGGCGCCGTGCAGGGCATTGCCGCGCATGGTGTGAACTCCCGTAAATGAGCGTGACCGGCAGTTTACCGAAAACGCGGGTCAGATTGCGTATAATGCACCAAGGAGTGCGTTATGGCTGATGATGAAAAACTTTTCTGGGAAGAGGTGGCGGACGTGGCGCCGATCCGCCGCGAACGCCGCGTGCGGCGCCCCCCCGACAGTGCCGTGGACGCAGCCACCCTGGCCAAGCGGCGTGAAGCCGCGGCAACGGCACGGGAGCGCGACCCCAACTTTCTCGCGGAAGAGGGCTTTGACCCCCTCGACCCCTGGTATGTCCTCGATTTCAAGCGTCCGGGCATTCAGAACGGCGTGTTCCGCAAGCTCAAGCAGGGCCGCTATGAAGCCGAGGCGCGTCTGGACATGCACCGCATGACCGTGCGCGAGGCCCGGGCCGAGCTGTTCGCGTTCATGCGCGACTGCCACGCGCTCGGCCTGCGCAGCGTGATGCTGGTGCACGGCAAGGGCGATCGCAAGCCGGAGAAGGAGCGCGTCTCCATTCTCAAGGGCGGCGTCGATCACTGGCTGCGGGAAATGGACTCGGTGCAGGCCTTCCACAGCGCTCAGCCGCAGCATGGCGGCACTGGCGCGGTTTACGTCCTGCTGCGCAAGAGTGCGGAGAAGAAGCGGGAGAATCGGGAGCGGTTCATGCGGGGGCGGGTGCCTTACGAGCCTGAGAAACGCTGAGTTTCCGGGGACGTTTTTGGTGCACTTCGTAGCCCGGTCGAGCGCCGGAAAGCGGCTTTTCGAGACACGCCATAAAGCCATCCGTGGCGGCTCGGCGGCGACATCCATGTCGCCGACGGTCTCGAAAAGCCGCTTTCCGGCGCTCGACCTGACTGTCGGAGTTAACGACGCGGTTCGTAGCTGTGACTTCACTGCCCTTGCGTTGAGGTGGCTGGAACGGCTGCTTGCCGGCTGGATACAGGGGGCACGTCAGTCCAGCAGGTTGGCATTTGCGCGGAGGTTTGATGCGTGTCGGTTAGGCATTGCCTCCGGGTGCGGCCGCGGTCCCTGCCATGCGCAAAGGCGGTGTTTGCGGGCTACCCGAACCGTTCCGTCTGCCCACCCCTTCTGAGGCCTGCTACCGAATGTCGTCTGCCGAACTCAGCAGTTGGCAACACCGTAAGGTTGGCTGCCGGCGGGAGGGATTTCGAGACCGTCGGCGGCCAGGACGGCCGCCGCCGAGCCGCCATGGATGGCTTCACGGCGAGTCTCGAAATCCCTCCCGCCGGCGGTCAACCGAACTACGAAGCACCAAACTCGACAAGCGCAGCCGCGAACCCACCGCCAAGTCGGTGTTCCTTTACGATAGAAAGAACCGTCTCGCCGGCGGCACTGGTCGCATTCACATCCCGGCCGTCCGCGGTAAAGAACACCAGAAAACGCCGGAAATCCTCCTCTCGCATACTCTGGTAAGCCCGCAGCAGGCAGTGAAAGTCGTCCGAGTCGTCCGAGTGCGAACGCACATCGAGAAAGCTGCGCACGCGCGCATCGTCCCAGACCTCGTCCAGCACCTTGTCTTTGTCTTTACGCATCCTGCTGGTTGTCTCCGAGTTTGCGGGCGAGCAGCTGGTTGACCATGCCCGGGTTCGCCTGACCGCGGGAGGCTTTCATGACCTGGCCGACAAAATAGCCGATCAGTTTTTTCTGTTTACCGGCGTCGGCGGCACGGTACTGGGCGACCTGGTCCGGGCTGTCCGCGATCACCGTGTCGACCATGGCTTCCAGTTCGCCGCTGTCGCTGACCTGCTTCAGGCCGCGGCTGTCGATGATCGTGTCGGCATCGCCTTCCCCCTGCCACATGGCCTCGAACACCTGCTTGGCGATCTTGCCGGAAATGGTGTCATCGAGAATGCGCCGTATCAGCCCAGCGAGCTGCGCTGGCGAAACGGGTGACCGGGTGATGTCGAGATCCTCGCGATTGAGCTGCCCGAGCAGCTCCCCCTGCACCCAGTTGGCGGCGATCTTGGCATCGCCGCAGTCCCGGGCCACCGCCTCGAAGTAATCCGCGAGGGCGCGACTGTCGACGAGGACACCGGCGTCGTACGTGCTGAGGCCGTAGTCGGAGACGAAGCGCGCCCGCTTGGCCGGGGGCAGTTCCGGCAGTTCGCTGCGCAGCTGTGCTATCCAGCTTTCTTCCAGCACCACGGGCAGCAGGTCGGGTTCGGGGAAGTAGCGGTAATCGTTGGCGACTTCCTTGCTGCGCATGGACCGCGTCTCGTCGCGCTCGGCGTCGTACAGGCGCGTTTCCTGCACCACGCGACCGCCTGACTCGAGAATATCGGCCTGGCGCAGCGTCTCGAACTGAATGGCTTTCTCGACGAAGCGGAAGGAATTCACGTTCTTGATCTCGGCGCGGGTGCCCAGGGTGTCGCTGCCGGCGGGCCGCAGCGAGATGTTGATATCGCAGCGCATGGATCCCTCGGCCATGTTGCCGTCGGAGATACCCAGATACAGCACCAGGCTGCGCAGGGCCTTGAGATAGGCCACCGCCTCGGCAGCGCTGCGCAGATCGGGTTCGGTGACGATCTCCAGCAGCGGTGTGCCGGCGCGGTTCAGGTCGATGCCCGTCTGTCCGTGGAAGTCCTCGTGCAGGGATTTGCCGGCGTCCTCCTCGAGGTGGGCCCGCGTGATGCCAATGCGTCGGCTGCTGCCGTCGTCCAGCGTTATCTCGAACTCGCCGCGACCGACAATGGGCTCGGCGAACTGGCTGATCTGGTAGCCCTTGGGCAGGTCCGGGTAGAAGTAGTTCTTGCGGTCGAATACGGAGCGGCGACCGATCTCTGCCTGGATGCCGAGGCCGAACATGACGGCGAAGCGCACCGCCTGTTCGTTGAGCACGGGCAGCATACCCGGCATGGCCAGATCGACGGCGCTGGCCTGGGTATTGGGTTCGGCGCCGAAGCGCGTGCTGCTGCCGGAAAATATTTTCGACTGCGTGGCCAGCTGCAGGTGCACCTCAAGGCCGATCACCGTCTCCCAGCTCATGCGGCATCTCCCGTGGCTGTGGGTGCAGGCGGTCGCGACAGATGCCAGTCGGTCGCCAGCTGCAGCTGGTGGGCGGTGGCCAGCAGCTGCGCCTCGCCGAAGTGCGGTCCGACCAGCTGCAGGCCCACGGGCAGTCCGCCCACCTGACCGGCGGGCATGCTGAGAGCGGGCAGGCCGGCGAGGTTGACGCCGAGCGTATAGATGTCCTCGAGGTACATGGCGACGGGATCGTCGGTCTTTTCACCGAGGCGAAACGCGGGTCCGGGTGTGGTCGGCCCGGCGATGATGTCCACCTGACTGAAGGCGTCGAGAAAATCCTGGCGGATCAGTCGTCGCGCCTGCTGTGCCTTCTTGTAGAACGCATCGTAGTAGCCGGAGGACAGCGCGTAGGTGCCGACGAGGATACGCCGCTGTACTTCGTCGCCGAAGCCCTCCTCGCGGCTGCGCGTGTACAGGTCGTGAAGATCCCGCGGGCTGTCACAGCGATGGCCGTAGCGCACGCCGTCGTAGCGCGCCAGATTGGTGGACGCCTCCGCCGGCGCAATGATGTAGTAGGCGGGGATGCTCAGCTCGCTGTGGGCAAGGTCGATATCGACCAGGGTGGCGCCGAGGGCTTCGAGCTCGCGCAGCGCAGCGTGGATACGGTCTGCCACCGCCGGCTGCAGTTGCTCGCCGAACCATTCCCGCGGCAGCCCGATGCGCAGGCCCTGCAGCGACAGCGACAGTGCTGCCCGGTAGTCCGGCACCGGTTGGTCCATGCTGGTGGAATCCCGCGCATCGTGTCCGGCCATGGCGCCAAGTAAAATGGCGCAATCCTCCGCCGTGCGCGCCATCGGGCCTCCCTGGTCGAGGCTGGAGGCAAACGCGATCATGCCCAGGCGTGACACCCGCCCATAGGTGGGCTTGATGCCGGTAATGCCACACAGCGCAGCGGGCTGCCGGATGGAGCCACCGGTGTCGGTGCCGGTGGCGGCGGCGGCGAGGTCTGCCGCCACTGCCGCGGCCGATCCGCCGGAGGAGCCGCCGGGAACGCGGCGATTATCCCAGGGATTGCGACAGACCCCGTAATAGCTGCTTTCCGAGGACGAGCCCATGGCGAATTCGTCCATGTTGGTCTTGCCGAGCGTAACGCAGCCCGCGTGGCGCAGCCGCTCCACCACAGTGGCATCGTAGGGCGGCACGAAATTGTCCAGCATGCGCGAGGCGCAGCTGGTGCGCAGCCCGCGGGTGCAGAAAATGTCCTTGTGTGCGATCGGTATGCCGGCAAGGGCAGGTGGGTTGTCGCCGGTCAACAGTCTGTCCGCGGCCTCGGCCTCGGCGAGAGCCACCTCTGGCGCGACACTGATATAGCTGTTGAGGTCGCCATCCCGCTGCGCGATCCGGTCGAGATAGCGCCGGGTGAGTTCGACGCTGGAGAATTCTCTGTCACGCAGGGCCTGTATCAGCTGCGCCACGGTCATGTCATTCATGGGGGATTTCCGGGGGTTATTCGATGACTTTCGGGACGAGGTACAGGCCGTTTTCCACGGCTGGCGCCACGGCCTGGAATTCGCTGCGGCGATTGTCCTCGGTGACGACATCGGCGCGCAGCGGCTGATGCGCATCGAGCGGGTTCGACAGTGGCTCGACACCCCCGGTGTCGACCGCCTGCAGCGTTTCGACCATGCCCAGAATGTCGTCGAGGCGGCGGGTCAGCGCAGGCAGTTCGTCACTGTCGACGCGCAGCCTGGCCAGTTCCGCAATGCGCGAGAGTTCGTCCTTTCCAATGCTCATGGCCGCTGCTTTGTCCGTTGTGGTGTCTGCCTGGATCGTCGTTCTGGGCGCGCCCTGCCTGCGGGCGCCAGCAGGCCTCTCCGCCTGCCACTAACGCGTAATCTAGCATATTCTCGCCTTGCCCAACATCCTTGCGGTTGATACCCTTACAGGCTATTTTCGCGGCCTGGCGACCTGTCGGATTGCGACGGCATGTGTCCGAATGCCTCCCGGCATCAGCGGGGCACGATGCGGACCCTACAAGGTAAACCATTTCCATGTTGAAGAAATTGCGGGGCATGTTCTCCAACGATCTGTCGATCGATCTGGGCACAGCCAATACCCTTATTTATGTGCGCGGGCAGGGCATTATCCTGAATGAGCCCTCGGTGGTCGCGATACGCATTCACAACGGCCAGAAGACGATCGAGGCCGTGGGTACCGAGGCCAAGCGCATGCTGGGTCGCACGCCGGGCAATATCACGGCTATCCGGCCGCTCAAGGACGGCGTGATCGCCGATTTCCAGGTCACGGAGAAAATGCTGCAGCACTTTATTGCCAAGGTGCACGAGACGCGCTACATCCGGCCCAGCCCGCGGGTGCTTATCTGCGTGCCCTGCATGTCGACCCAGGTCGAGCGGCGCGCCATCCGCGAGTCGGCGCTGAGTGCGGGCGCGCGCGAGGTGCGGCTGATCGAGGAGCCCATGGCCGCGGCGATCGGCGCCGGCCTCGACGTCGATGAGGCCTCGGGCTGCATGGTGGTCGACGTGGGCGGCGGCACGACGGAAATTGCCATTATTTCCCTCAACGGCGTTGTCTACCGCGATTCGCTGCGTCTCGGCGGCGACCGTTTCGATGAGGCCATCGTAGCCTATGTGCGCCGCCGCTACGGCACGCTGATCGGCGACGCCACGGCTGAGCGCATCAAGGAGGAAGTCGGTTCGGCCTTTGCCGGTAGCGAAGTCCGCGAGATCGATGTACGCGGGCGCAATCTCGCCGAGGGCGTACCCCGCAGTTTCACGCTCAACAGCGACGAGATCCTCGATGCGCTGCAGGATCCTCTGGCGTCCATCGTGCAGTCCGTGAAATCGGCGCTCGAGCAGGCACCGCCGGAACTGGCGGCCGACATTGCCGAGAGCGGCATTGTGCTGACCGGCGGCGGGGCGCTGCTGCGCGATCTCGACCGGCTGATTGCCGAGGAGACGGGCCTGCCGGTAGTGGTTGCGGATGACCCGCTCACCTGCGTGGCCCGCGGCGGTGGGCTGGCTATGGAACGCATGGATCGCCATACGATAGACTTACTGTCTACTGAGTAACTGATGGCCGGACAACCGGCCGGTTCCGGGGTCCCCTATCAAGCCGTTATTTGTCAAAGAGTCGAATCTTGGACTCAAGGCCGGTCTTGTCGCGCTGGTGGTGGTGGGTCTGCTGGTCGCCGACCTGCGCTACAGCCGGCTTGAGACCGCCCGCGCCTTTCTCGATACCCTGCTGATCCCCGTCCACACGGTGGCCGATATCCCCGCGGCCATCGGGCGCTGGCAGGAGCGGCATCTGCAGTCCCGGTCGTCACTGATGGAAGACAACGACCACCTGTCCCTGGAAAACCTGGTGCTCAAGGGGCGTCTGCAGCAGATGGCGTCCTTGCAGGCGAACAACGCGCGGCTGCGGGCACTGCTCAATTCCTCCGCGCTGCTGCGCGACGATGTGCTGGTGGCCGAGGTGATCGGTGTGGCGCCGGATCCCGTTCGGCATCAGCTACTGCTCGACAAAGGGGGCAGCGATGAGGTGTATACCGGCCAGCCAATGATCGATGCCGACGGTCTCATGGGGCAGGTCATCGAGGTGAGTGCGTTTACCTCGCGTGTGCTGCTGATTACCGACGCGACTCACTCCGTGCCCGTGCAGGTGAATCGCAATGGCGTGCGCGCGGTCGCCGAGGGCACGGGATCGCTGGATCTCCTCGAAGTGCATCACGTGGCGGCCACCACCGATATCGTGGAGGGGGATCTGCTGGTCACCTCGGGTCTGGGCCAGCGCTTTCCCATCGGCTATCCTGTGGCGACTGTGACCCGGGTCGAGCGCGATCCGGGGCAGGCCTTCGCGCGCATCGAGGCGCGCCCGGCCGCGGCACTGGATCGCGCCCGCCATGTATTAATGGTGTTTGCCCGCGGTGATGCTGTGGAGGCGGGGGCGGGCGGCTGATGGTAGAGCAGCAGGCGCGCGGGTACTGGGTCATCCTGTCGAGCTTTCTCATCGCCTACGTTCTCGCCGTGGTGCCACTGACGGGCCTGGCTGCATGGCTGCGTCCGGAATGGCTGGCTGTGGTCCTGATCTACTGGGCCATCGCCCTCCCGCATCGTGTCGGGCTGGCGACGGCGATGCTCGCCGGTCTCGGTATGGATGTTCTGGAGGGGGCGGTGATCGGTCAGAACATGCTGGCGCTGGCGCTTGTGGTGCTGCTGTCGCGGCTTCTCTACCAGCGCCTGCGGGTGTTCAGTATTGGCCAGCAGGCGCTGACCGTATTTTTTCTCGCCGGGGTGCATCAGCTGGTCTGCCAGTGGATACAGGCCGTGGAAGGCGCCGGGGCTCGTTCTCTGTGGTTCATGCTGCCGGCGCTCACCAGCGCCGTGTTCTGGCCACTGGTCCTGATGACACTGCGTCGCGCACGCAGGCATTTCGAGGTGAATTGATGCCGTTGAATTGCCCATCGCTGATACTCGCCTCACGCAGCCCGCGGCGGCGCGAGTTGCTGGCACAGCTCGGCGTCGTGGTGTCGGTTATACCCGCCGATATCGACGAGACGCCGGCACCCGCCGAGACGCCCTGGGACTATGTCGAGCGCATCGCGCGGCAAAAAGCCGCGGCGGTTCCGCCAAGAGCCGGCAGCTGCGTGCTGGCGGCGGATACCGCGGTGGTTGTGGACGGCGATATTCTGGGTAAACCGGCGAATCTCGATGCCGGTCGACAGATGCTGCGTCGTCTGTCGGGCCGGGTACACCAGGTATTCACGGCGGTGGCACTGCAATCGCCGCACGAGCTCCGCGTTATCTGCACGGAAACCCGGGTGGCCTTCCGGCCGCTGGGGGAGGCCGAGTGTGAGCGTTACCTGGCGTCGGACGAACCCTGGGACAAGGCGGGGGCCTACGCCATACAGGGGCTCGGGGGCGCTTTTGTCGAGCGTATCGATGGCAGCTACAGCAGCGTGGTCGGCCTGCCCCTGTGTGAGACACTGGCCCTGCTGCGCAGGGCGGGTATTCCCTCGGCCCTCGATGATCCCGCAGGCGACGCATGACGCCCGCTGAAACCGACGACAGCCTGCCGGCTTCGGATCAGCGCGAGCCCGGCCACCCGCCGCGGCATTCTGCGTTCCATTACCTGGCCCGGGTCCTGTGGCGCTTGCTGATAGCGGCCCTGCTGCTGCTGGCGGGCTACGTGCTGGTCCTGCGTCTGTTCCTGGGGGGGATTGCCGTCTGGAAAGAGGACCTGCTGGCTGCGGTCAATGCCCGACTGCCGTTTACCCTGCAGGCCTCGGCAATCGAGGGAAGCCTGCAGGGCTTCAGTCCGCAGATCGTTCTGCGTGACCTGGCTATCCACTTCGATGCGCCGGGTCAGGCGCCGGTCATGCTGACATCCGGGCAGGTGCGCCTGAATCCGCTGAATTCTCTGCTGACACTGATGCCACAGATCAGTGATCTTAGCCTGGAAGGCCTGAATCTCGAGGTTGCACGCGCCGACGACGGCGTCCTTCGCCTGGTGGGCTTTGAGGCCGGGGTCGGCCGCCTGCGCGACTGGTTGACGGGCTTTCTCTCGCGGGTTGATGTGCTGCACATCGATCAGAGTCGCCTGCGGCTGCGCGATGCTGAAGGCGACCTGCTGAGCATCGCGGGGGGCCAGCTCGACCTGCGGCGCAGCGGCAGTTCGCGGATGCTGGATGCACGCCTGTTTGTGCCCGGCAATGATCTTCGCATGCACGCTACCGGTGTCGGCGACCCGTTCACGGGCGCGAGCTGGCGCGGCGATGTTTACCTGCAGCTGGAGGGCGACAGCGTCGAGCGGCTGCTCGCCTGGGCGCCGATGGACGCTTTGCCGATTGCCGTGAGTGGTGGTGGCTCGGTCGAGGCATGGCTGTCGCTCGCCGGCGGTCGCAGCGATATTGCCCTGCGTGCGCGGACCGAGAAGCTGGTGATTGCCGAGTCCGGGGGCGGCTGGGCGCTGCCGCTGCAGACGCTGTCAATGAACGCCTCGCTGTCGCAGATCACCGGTGGCTGGCGTCTGCAGGCCAGCGACCTGACAGTTGCCCACAACGGCCAGCGCTGGGATATGCCGCGCGCCCGCTTCCAGCTGCGCGGTGACTCGTTGTCGGCACGGATTGCCGGAATGCGGCTGGACGGTATCGAGACTCTGCTGGCCGCGGCGCCTGCCATGCCGGAGAGGCTCGCCAGTGCGCTGGCCGAGCTGCGTCCCCGGGGGCTGTTGTCCGCGGCGGATCTGACGCTCGACGATATCCGTGCGCCGGGCAATGGCTGGAGCCTGTCCGCCCGCATCGATGATACGGCGGTTGATTCCTGGCGTGGCGCTCCGGGCCTCGATGGCCTGGATGCGCTGGTGCAGCTGAGGCCCGGTGGTGGCCGGATTCTGCTGGACGGCCATGAGACGGCGCTGAGCTTTCCCGCATTTTATCGTCAGCCCCTGAGCTACGCGGAGCTGTATGGCGAACTGGCGCTGACCTGGAACGATGACGCGGTGAGTGTCAGCAGCAGTCTTATTACGGCGCGCGGCGCCGAGGGCACAGCGAAGGCCGTCTTCAGCCTGGATTTCCCCCGTCGGGAAGACGTGGTGGGACCCGCGATGAATCTCCTGGTCGGTCTGCGCGACAGCGAGGCCCGGCATCGCGCCAAGTACCTGCCGTTCACTCTGCCGGACGGAGTCAGCCGCTGGCTGCAGGACAGTCTGCAGGGCGGACGCGTCGAGCAGGGCGGTTTCGTCTGGCGCGGCAGCCTGCGCCGTCGCAATTTCGAGCACATGACCGTACAGCTGTTTTTCCAGCTGCAGGACACGGATATCCGATTTGATCCGAGGTGGCCAACGCTGCGCAAGTTTTCCGGCCCCGTGCTTATCGATGACCGGCACGTCAGTATCTGGGCCGACGATGGCAGTATCGGGGGTCTGCCGCTACAGCACCTGTCCGCAGAAATGGCGGGCACGGCGCCGGGTGTCAGCGAGCTGGCGGTCGCCGTGCGCGCGGCCGGCGACGCCGGCGCCGGACTGGATATCGTCCGCAATTCGCCGCTGAACGCACTGACCGCCGAAGCCCTGTCCGATTGGCGGGCTAGCGGCGAAATGCGCGCCGACCTGCAGCTGGAGATTCCCCTATCGAACCTTGCGGCAGGCCCACGCGTTGACCTTCAGGCCTCGCTTCACGGCGTGGACCTGGCAATTCGCCCCGGCAATCTGCCCCTGCGTGACCTGCAGGGGACGCTGCGCTATGAGACCGGTCGCGGATTTGCCGGCAGCGAGATCGCCGGTAGCCTGTGGGGAGAGCGCCTGACGGCGAGTCACCCGGATACCGTCGACGCCGCGACCGACACGCGGATCAATCTGGAGGCAGTTGTTACCGCCCCGGCCCTGCTCGACTGGCTGGGTGATGATTCCGGCATTATCAGCGGACAGACTGCGGTGAGCGGAGAGCTGCGCATGGCACGCGGTCGTCCACCGCGCCTGTCGCTGAACAGCGATCTTGACGGCGTCACTCTCAATCTTCCCGCGCCCTGGGGCAAAGCCCCCGCGGATACCCGCGACCTGGCGCTGCAGCTGCGCCTCGGCGCTGAGGCCGACATCGAGCTGTCACTGGATGACACCTTGTCCGCCGCCCTGCAGCTGCAAGGGCGACGGGTGGTGGGCGGCAATCTGGCGCTGGAGTCGGCATGGCTGCAGGCGGTGTATTCGCCGACCACCTCGCCACAGCTTCTGGTTGACTGGCTCGATCTCGACGGGCTGAGCGATGCGTTTGCCGCGGACGCCGACGCGGCCGGGGCAGCGCCTGAGGGCGTCACAGAGGCTGCCGCGGACGAGCGCGGCAGCCGCATCTACCGTTTTCTCAGCGGCAGTCCCGCCACCGAGGTACAGATACTGGATCTGCGTCGCCAGGGCAGTCTCGGTGGCCACTTGGCCTTTCGCTTCGAGAGCGACGGCAGCGCGCTCTATGCCCGCGATATTCGCGGTGACATTCTTGGGCTTCGCAGTGAAGGTGGCAGTGCCGGTGGCACCGAAATGCGCTGGTCCGCCGCCGGCGACGGTGGCTTCGCGACGGCGCTGGACATCGACCTCGCCTTCGACAATCTCGGCGCGGTATTCGCGGGGCTGGGCTTTGCGCCGGCCCTGGAGTCCCGCAGCGGTGCCGCGGTGGGCAGCCTCCGCTGGACCGGGACACCCGCAGCACCGGCCTTTGACAAGCTGCAGGGCACGCTGCAGGTGCAGGCGCGTGACGGACGCCTGCTGCAGTCTACCGGCGGCGCGTCCGGTGCGCTGAAGGTCGTGACACTGCTCAACCTGGCAGAGCTGCTGCAGGGGCTCAGTCTGTCGTCCATGTTCGAGTCGGGTATTCCTTTTGAGCGCGCCAGCGGTGACCTGGTATTCAACCGCGGCCAGTTGCGTATTCCCTCGCTGACTCTCGATGGGTCGGCCAGTGCTTTTCGTTTTAGCGGTACCACCAATCTGGAGGCGGTTGACGGAGAGCTGGTGGTGACGCTGCCGGTTGCCAACAACCTGCCCTGGGTGGCGGCCCTCGCCGCCGGCCTGCCTGTCGCCGCCGGGGTATTTGTCGTGAGCAAGGTCTTCGAGAAACAGGTAGAGCGAATGTCCAGCGGCGTTTACAGCGTGTCCGGGCCAGTGGACTCACCCCAGGTGCGCCTCAAGCGCATTTTCGATAATCGGCCGGAAACGCTGCCGGAACCTGCGCAGACTGATCCGCTGACGGTCCCGGACCCCGTGCGCGGCGCGGAGGCCGAGGATCAGTCCGAGGATTCCATCCCGGACGAGCCGGACAGTTCCCGCAGGTAGCGGAACAGTCGTCTGGCCGCTGCCGGTGGCTTGCCCATAGCCTGTTCCCGAGCGTGCTGGCGCAGCAGCTGGCGCAGCAGCTGGCGGTCCGCCTGTGGCCAGCGGGCGACGACATCAGTGATGGCTGTATCGCCGCGGTGCACCAGGTCGTCCCGCAATGCCTCCAGTGCGTGCAGCGCCGCGCTCTCCGCCGCGTGAGTTGCGTGCAGCTGTTCCAGCGCCGCCGTCAGGGGCTCGGGATCGACGTCGCGCATGAGCTTGCCGATATACTGCATGTGGCGGCGTCGCGCGCTGTTGGAGCTGATGCTTCTCGACTGCAGGACAGCGGCATGCAGTGCGCTGTCTGGCTGCAGGGGCATCTGCTCCAGCTCTCGGGGCGTCAGCGTGCACAGCCTTTCGCCCAGGGCCTGCCGTGCGGTCATTTCCCGCTTCAGCGCACTCTTGCTGGGTCGGGTATCGCCGCCGTCATCCTGCGCCGTGTCTTCATTGTGCTTACGTGCCATAAACTGCCGTCGCCAGGCCGAGAAATGCGAGGAAGCCGACGACATCGGTGACCGTGGTCAGGATCACGCCGCCGGCCAGGGCGGGGTCGATACGCAGCCGCTCCAGCGCCAGCGGCAGCAAGGCCCCCGAGACGCCGGCGGTGATCAGGTTGATGACCATGGCGGCAGCGAGAACTCCGCCCAGCCGCCAGTCGTCAAACACCAGCGACGCCGCGACGGCGACCACGGCGGCCCAGATGACCCCGTTGATCAGGCCGACCAGGGCCTCGCGCTGTACCAGCCAGAACTGATTCTTCTGGTGAATGTGGCCAAGGGCAATGGCCCGCACCAGTACAGTCAGCGTCTGCGTACCGGCAATGCCGCCCATGGAAGCAACGATGGGCATGAGCACGGCGAGCGCGACCACCTTTTCAATAGTGCCCTGGAAGGCATTGATCACGGAGGCCGCGGTAATTGCCGTGACCAGGTTGATCGCCAGCCAGACGGTGCGGCGGCGTGCGGTTTTCAGGATGGGCGCGAAGGTATCTTCCTCTTCACTCATGCCGGCCATCGACATCAGCGAGTGATCGGCATCCTCGCGGATGACATCGACTACGTCGTCAATCGTGATACGTCCGACCAGACGCCCGCTTTCATCCACAACCGGTGCGCTCACCCAGTCGTTGCGCTCGAACTGGCGGGCGACCTCGTCATCCGGCATTTCCACCGGTATCGGTGCCTGGCGCGTTTCCATCATTTCGCGGACCGAGTGCGAGGGGTCGGAGACCAGCAGCGTGCGCAGGGGCAGCAGCCCGACGTAGCGGTCGTCGCGACTGACCACAATCAGATTGTCGGTCATTTCGGGAATTTCTTCGTGGCGGCGCAGGTAGCGCAGCACCACATCCAGCGTCAGGTCGGCGCGAATGGTAATGGTATCCGTGTTCATCAGGCCGCCGGCGGTGTCGTCGGCGTAGAACATGACCTGTTCCAGACGCGAGCGATCCTGCTGGTCCATGGCGTCGAGGACCTCGAAGGTCACCCGGTCCGGCAGCTGCTGCAGTATATCGGCGACGTCATCGTCGTCGAGGGTGGCGGCGAGCTGTGCGAGGTCGCTGGGCTCCATGCCGCTGAGAAACTCGAGCCGCAGCTCGGGGTTGAGCTCGTTGAGGACTTCGCTCTCGAGCTCCCCTTCGATCATCTGCCACAGCACCTGGCGGTGGCGAGGCGGCGTCGACGACAGCAGGTGCGCCACGTCCGCCGGCTCCATTTTCAGCAGAATGCGGCGGACATCGGCCAGGGAGCCCTGCGCGAGCGCCTCGGAAAGCCGGTCCTGGGCCCGGGCTCTGTGCTGTTGTGTATCGCTGCTGGACATAGGGTGGGCGCGCTGGCCTGCGGATGAATTATCCGGCAATTATCCGGTAAAGGTGAGGCGACAACAACGTCGGCGCCTATTCCGCCTCGTCGAAACGGTTTTCAACCAGTGCAATGAGGGCCGCCAGCGCCGCTTCCTGGTCCTCGCCGTGAACCTCCAGCTGCAGTCGGGTGCCCCGGGCCGCGGCGAGCATCATGACGGACATGATGCTTTTCCCATCCACCATGTGGCCGTCGCGCCCGGCGCGGACGTGGCTCTTGAACGCGGAGGCACAGCTGACAAATTTGGCCGCAGCCCGGGCATGCAGGCCCAGCTTGTTGATGATCATGACGTCGCAGCGGATCATGTCAGATTGCCGCTACTGCAGTTCGCGGTGGCGCAGATGCACCGGGCCGTCCCCGGACGCGCAGTGGCGGTGCAGACGTTCCGCCATGTACACCGAGCGATGCTGGCCGCCGGTGCAGCCCAGGGCAATGGTGATATAGCTGCGATTGCTGCTGGCGTAGAGCGGCAGCCAGCGGTCGATAAAGCCGCTGATGTCGTCGAACAGCTGATGGGTCACGGCGTGGGACTCTAGAAACTCGCCCACGGCCGGATCGCGTCCCGTAAGCAGCCGCAGCTCCTTGCTCCAGTGCGGGTTGGGCAGCATGCGCAGGTCGAACACCAGGTCGGCATCGGCGGGGACACCGCGCTTGAAGCCGAAGGACTGTATGAGCGTGGACAGTTCACCGACTGCACCCACGAGGCGCTGCCGAATGGCGTCCCGCAGTTCGTGAATGCTCATCTGACTGGTGTCCAGCGTCAGCGTGGCGCTGGCCGCAAGCGGCTCAAGGATATCCCGCTCGAGGCGTATGGCCTCTGCCAGGGGGATGCTGTCACTGGACAGCGGGTGGCGGCGGCGCGTTTCGCTGAAGCGCTGTATAAGCGTGTTCTCGTCGGCGTCCAGGTAGAGCACGCGCAGGCGCACCGAGGCCGGAAGTGAGCCGAGAATCGGTTCCAGGTTACCGAGTTCCGTTGCCGCGTTGCGTGCATCAATGCAGACGGCGATACCGGCGCTGTCGCTTCGCGATAATGAGGGCGTCTCCGCGACCAGTGCCGGCAGCAGGGACGCGGGCAGGTTATCGATGGCGTAATAGCCCTCGTCCTCCAGCTGATGCAGCGCCGTGCTTTTGCCGGAGCCGGATCGGCCGCTGATGATAATCAACTCCATGGTCGGTCAGCTTTCCCAGTCGGCAATCACGTTGAACAACTCTTCGCCGCTGTCACAGGCGCGCAGGGCGTTGCACAGCGCATCCTGGCGAAACAGGCCAGCCAGCGTCGCCAGAATCTCCAGGTGCTCCTGGTGCGCCTCTCCGGGCACCACAAGCACGCACAGAAGATCTACCGGCTCATCGTCCGGTGCATCAAAGTCAATGGGTGTGGCGAGACTCGCGAGCACACCCAGGGGCTGCTCGCAGCCCTCGAGACGGCAGTGCGGAATAGCGACGCCGCGACCCAGCCCGGTGCTGCCGAGCTTTTCCCGGGCCAGCAGGCTGGCGATGATATCGGCGGCGTCCAGCCCGGGCTGGTCCGCCACAAGCAGGTCCGCCACTTCCTCGAAAATGCGCTTCTTGCTGTTTCCCGGTACCTGGCTGCGGCTGCGTGCCGGGGCGAGAATCGCTTTGAGATCGGTCATGTCGTGTGCTTCCTAATGGGGCCGGTGTTTTTCCTTGTGCTTGATCAGCTGGCGATCAAGCTTGTCTGCCATGGCGTCGATTGCCGCGTACATATCCTCGGATTCCGCAGCCGCGAACAGGTCGCCGCCGGCCACGTGCATTTTTGCCTCGGCCTTCTGTACCAGCTTCTCGACCACCAGGGTAACCTCCGTCGTGGTGATCTCGCTGCTGTGTCGCTGCAGTCGCTCGAGTTTGCTTTCAACGTAATCCTTGAGCGGCTCGGTCAGGTCTACGTGGTGTCCGCTGATGTTGAGTTGCATAGGGTGCTCCTTGTGAACAGCTCTACTGTGGTTGAGTGCGGGTCGTGTGCCCGTCGGTTTTAGAGTCAGACCAGTCGCTTGCGTTCATTCGACGGTGGAATGCCCAGGCTGTCGCGGTACTTGGCGATGGTCCGGCGTGCAACCTGTATGCCCTGCTCCGACAGAAGCTGCGCAAGGCGACTGTCGCTCAGGGGCTTGCGCGCGTTCTCGCCCGCAACCAGCTTTTTCAGCAGGGCGCGGATCGCAGTGGATGAACAGGCACCGCCTTCTGCGGTGGCGACGTGACTGGAGAAAAAATACTTCAGCTCGAAGATACCGCGCGGCGTGTGCATGAACTTGCGCGTGGTGACGCGTGAGATGGTGGACTCGTGCATGTCGACGGCGTCCGCAATGTCATGCAGCACCAGCGGCTTCATGGCTTCCTCACCGTATTCGAGGAAGTTGCGCTGGTGTGCGACGATTTCCGAGGCCACCTTCATCAGGGTTTCGTTGCGGCTCTGCAGGCTCTTCAGGAACCAGCGCGCCTCCTGCAGGTTGTCCCGCAGATAGGTATTGTCTGCGCTGTTATCGGCGCGCCGTATCATGCCGGCGTATGCATCATTGATACGCAGTCGCGGCGCGATGTCCGGATTCAGCTCCACGACCCAGCGTCCTTCACGCTTGCGCACGAAAACATCGGGGATGACATACTCGGTGTCGTCCTCGCCGATGCGCTTGCCGGGAAATGGGTCCAGCGTCTGTATCACGGCGAGTACGCGTCGCAGTGCGTCCTCGTCCAGCTTCATGCGCCGCATGATCTGGGCGTAGTCGCCGTTGCCAAGCTGGGTGATGTGCCGGTTGATCAGCACGCGAGCCTGCTCGAGGTAGGGCGTATCGTCGGGCAGCTGCCGCAGCTGCAGCAGCAGGCATTCCTGAAGATCGGCGGCGAAAACACCGGTCGGCTCGAACTGCTGCAGGGCGTGCAGAACCGCGGTGACCTCATCGAGATCGATATCACCGTCGAATTCGTCGGCGCACAGGGCGTGAATGTCCTCGATGTGGGCGGTCAGACGGCCACTGTCGTCAGTGGCGTCGATAATGGTCATGGCAATGGCGCGGTCGAGGTCTGACAGACGCGTCAGGTTGAGCTGCCACAGCAGATGTTCGTGCAGGTCGGGAACGCCGCCGGCGCGGCTGTTGTAGTCGAGTTCGTTGGCGTCGTTGGCGCTGCCGGTAGGCGGTGCGGAGGAGGGCAGCAGGTCCTCCCACTGGGTGTCCACCGGCAGATCCTCCGGCATGGAAGGCTCGTAATCCTGCGCATTGCCGCTGTCGTCGCCGGCGCTGCGCTCCAAGTGCTCCATCGGCCCCTCGCTGGCCTGTGCCAGAGGCTCCCGCTCATCCTGCTCGCCCTCCGCCCCGGGGGCCTCGTCGCCCTCATCGACCTCGAGGAGGGGATTGCTCTGCAGCACCTGCTGGATTTCCATTTGCAGATCCAGCGTGCTGAGCTGGAGCAGCTTGATGGCCTGCTGCAGCTGCGGCGTCATGGTGAGCTGCTGGCCGAGCTTTAACTGCAAGGCTTGTTTCATGGGCGTCCGGACATGATCTCTGGATCTGAGCGCTCAGTGTAGACCTGCCGGCGATGCACTGGCAACGCTTGGCGCGGAAATTGCTTCGCTGTGTTGGCACGCCTCGGCAATGCCACCGGCGCCGCGTCCCGGTCAGAGGCGGAAAGTCTCGCCCAGGTAGACCTTGCGGACATGGGGATTGTCGAGCACGTCCTGGGGGCTGCCCGATGCAATGATCTCGCCCTCGCCGACAATGTAGGCAATTTCACAGATATCCAGCGTCTCGCGCACGTTGTGATCGGTGATAAGTACGCCAATGCCGCGGCCCTGCAGCTGCAGAATGATCTGCTTGATGTCCGAGACGGAGATCGGATCAACGCCGGCGAAGGGTTCATCGAGCAGGATGAATGCGGGCTCCGTGGCGAGGGCCCGGGCAATTTCCACCCGGCGGCGCTCACCGCCGGACAGGGCCTGGCCAGGACTGTCGCGAAGATGGGAGACATGGAATTCGGCCAGCAGTTCGTCGCAGCGCTGCTGCCGTTCAGTGCGCGAGAGATCGCGCCGGGTCTCCAGGATGGCCATGAGGTTGTCGCGCACGCTGAGCCGGCGGAACACCGAGGCCTCCTGGGGCAGGTAGCCGATACCGCGGCGGGCGCGTTGGTGCATCGGCAGGTGAATGATGTCCTCACCATCGATCGTAATATGACCCTGATCGGCGCGAATGATGCCGACGATCATGTAGAAACAGGTGGTCTTGCCGGCACCGTTCGGTCCGAGCAGCCCCACGACCTGCGCGCTGTGTACCTCGAGCGAAACATCGCGCACCACCGGCCGACCGCGGAATGCCTTGGCGAGATTACTCGCTTTCAGTATTGCCACTGGCATCCTCCCTGATTTTCTTGCCGTCGGTTTCCGTTTCCGTTTCCGTTTCCGTTTCCGTTTCAGTGTCGGTTTCCGTGTCGGTTTGCGTGTCGTCCCGGTTGATGCGTTCGGCGGGTATCACCACTTGCACGCGACTGCCGCTGCCGGCCTCGGTGTCGGCACGGACGACCTGCTCGGGGATCAGGTAATCAATGATGTCGCCGCTGACCACGGCGCCATCCTGCTCAACCTGCGCCTCGTTGAGGAGCTGTACGCGCTCAGCCTCTACCCTGTAGATGATACGCAGTGCCCGGGCTGTCATCGGCGCTTCTCCCGGGTTCTGTATCTGCTGCATTGTGGCGGGCTGTCCCTCGGCGACAACGCGATCTGCCGATCGCGTCTGATGAAATATGGTCACCTTGTCGGCCTCGATGATCAGTGAGCCCTGGGTCAGCCGGACATCACCGCTGTAGACGGTATAACCGCGGATATCATCGCGCAGCGCCCGGTCTGCAATGACCTCGATCGGCTGATCGCGGTCATCCTCCAGACCCCAGGCCGCGCGCGAGAGAAGAGTCAGCAGTACGAGCAGACTGCACAGGCCACGCGCTCGGGTCACAGAAAACTGTCCTCGATGGCGGTCCAGGCATTGCGGGCCATCAGCAGCGCCTCGCAGGCTTCGCGCACGGCGCCCTCGCCGCCGCGGCAGTGACTCTGCCAGTCGGCGGCCTGCGCTGCAGCGGCGCAGGCGTCCGCGACGGTCAAGCCAAAGCCGGCGGCGCGAATGGCCGCGACGTCCGGCAGGTCGTCACCCATGTAGGCGCAGGCTGCCAGCGGCAGATCGAGTGCCGTACAGAGCTCCTCGAGCGCCTGGCGCTTGTCTTCACGCCCCTGCACCACACGCTGGATGCCGAGCTCTTGCGCGCGGCGCTGCACAATGTCTGACCGGCGACCGGTAATAATGGCGACGTCGATACCCGAGCGCTGCAGCAGCTTGATGCCAAGGCCGTCCCGGATGTTGAAGGCCTTCAGCTCCTCGCCATTATTGCCGTAGAACAGGCGTCCGTCGGTCAGTACGCCGTCGACATCCAGCACGAGCAGGCGCACGCGAGCGGCACTGGCAGGGCTGATGCCAGGCGCTGTCCGCTCAGGCGATACCGGCATGCAGGAGCCCCAGCAGATGCACGACGCCGGCAAGCTCACCGCGGTCGTTGAGGACGACGAGTGCACTGACGCGATTGTCATCCATGATGCGCATCGCCTCTGCGGCGAGCGTGCCGGTGCCTACGGTGAGTGCGTGCCGGGTCATGATATTGCCGATGGCCGTGGCATTGATGTCGATGCGCGCGTCGAGGACGCGGCGCAGGTCGCCGTCGGTGAAAACGCCGGCAAGAACGTCCCCCTCGAGAACCGTGGTCATGCCCAGCCCCTTGTTGCTGATTTCCAGCAGTGCACTGGCCAGGGGCGTGTCGATGGTGACCCGGGGAATGTCGCTACCGCTGCGCATCACGTCCTCGACTTTGAGCAGAAGCTTTCTGCCCAGGGCGCCGCCGGGATGGGAGAAGGCGAAGTCCTCTGCGGTGAAACCACGTGCTTCGAGCAGTGCTATGGCCAGTGCGTCGCCCAGTACCAGCGCCGTGGTCGTGCTGGACGTCGGCGCCAGGTCGAGCGGGCAGGCCTCGGTGGCAACGCCGGAGTCGATGTGTGCATCTGCCGCGTGGGCGAGCGTCGATGCCGGGTTGCCGGTCATGCTCACCAGGGGTACGCCCAGCCGCTTCAATAGCGGGACGAGCATGACCAGCTCTGCCGTGGTGCCGCTGTTTGACAGCGCGAGGACGCTGTCCTGCGCGGTAATCATGCCCATGTCGCCATGGCTCGCCTCGCCGGGGTGGACGAAAAAGGCCGGTGTGCCTGTACTGGCGAGAGTGGCGGCGATCTTGGTCGCAATGTGTCCCGACTTGCCCATGCCCGTGACGATGACTCTGCCCTGCGTGTGCAGGAAGATGTCGCAGGCGCGCGAGAAGGCCTCACCAATGCGCGGTTCCAGGGCCATGACGGCCTCGGCTTCCATGCAAATGGTGCGGCGGGCGGATTCGGTGAAAGAGACGTGCGGCCCCGACATGTACGGTGTGCGCCTAAACGGTCTGGAAAAGCCAGTAATAATACACGCCGTAGAGGCCGGTTAACAACATGCCCACGCCGCGCCCGACGTAAGAACAGCCGTCTACCGCGCGACGGCGCTTGTAGCCAATGTAAATGGCGAGGGCCAGGAGCACGGTGGCGCCGGTCATTACCGGATAGTCTCGATAAATCACGTTTTCCGAGATGATCAGGGGGTCGAGCAGTCCGGGTATCGGCATAACCGCGAGCAGGTTGAACAGGTTGGAGCCAACGATGTTGCCGATGGCGATGTCGGTATGGCGCTTGAGGGCGCTGGCCAGTGTTGCGGCGAGCTCTGGCAGGCTGGTGCCCACCGCCACTACGGTGAGACCGATGACCAGCTCGGACACGCCGACCCGCGCGGCAATGTCGGTTGCGCCCCAGACCAGCAGGCGTGAACTGCTGATCAGTAGTGCCAGGCCGGCGCTGAACGCCAGCCAGGCGCGAATAGTGGTCATTTCCGGCAGCGCCTCGTCTTCCGCCTCGGATACCATGCCCTCGTCGGTGGACTGGGCTCGGATCATCTGCAGCAGGATCACGCACAGCCCCCCTATCATGAGCAGGCCATCGATGCGCGACAGCTGCCGGTCCAGCAGCAGAAACCCTGTACCCGCGGTGACCAGCAGCAGCGTCGGCAGTTCCACTCGAACACACCCGGGTCGTATCAGCATGGGCACTACCAGGACGGTAACGCCCAGCACCAGTCCGATGTTGGCGATATTCGAGCCCAGTGCATTGCCAACCGCCAGCTCGCCGGCGCCGGTCAGCGTGGCGTTGACGGAGACCAGGATTTCCGGCGCGGATGTGCCCAATGAGACAATAGTGAGGCCGATCAGGACCGGCGACATGCCGAGGTTGCGTGCCACCGACGCCGCACCGGCGACAAACAGGTCGGCACTCCAGACGAGTATGAACAGACCAATAAGCACGGCGGCAGAGGCAAGCAGCATGGTTCAGGCGTTCCTGTGGGTGTGTCGCATGGTTGCGCCCGGAACCCGGGCATTCCTTCGATGTCATAACGGTCGATGTCATACGACTTGTGCCGGCAAACGTAGTAAACTGTGCTCGCGTTCAGTGCGTGGTCGAGTCCGTCTTCTTCATATTCTACAGGGACGGCGATATTTCGACAGCCCTTCATGCGGGTTGTTGCAGAGCGGGCGCATGAGCGTTCAGTGTCTCGGGCAGTAATTACAGGAACACACTATGCGTAAACGTATTCACAGACACGGGCTGACGGTGTTGGCCATGGTCCTGACGCTGCTGGCACCATCGCTGGCCTCGGCACAGGCGCCGACAGCGGGGGAGGCGCTAAAGAAGACCACCGATGAGGTGCTCAGCGTGATCGAGGAGGCCTCGGACTATGTCAAGGAAGACCCCGAGCGCTATTATCGTCGCGTCAATGAGGTGCTTGACGATGCGGTGGATTTTCGCGGTTTTGCCCGCGGCGTAATGGGCGAGTATGCCAGTAGCCAGCGCTACCGGAGCCTGGATGAAGAAGGCCGTAAAAAGCTGCGCGATCAACTGGACCGTTTTACCGAGGCAATGCGCGACGGCCTGGTGCGCACGTACAGCAGAGGCCTGCTGGCCTTTGGCGGTTCCCGGGTTGAACTCGATCGCGAGAGCAGTACAGGCAGTGATGATCCCGATGCCAGTCGTGCGACGCTCAGGCAGCTTATCTACAGCGACGGTAGCAGCGATCCCTATGTGGTGGTCTACCAGATGGCGAAAGAACGTGACGGCAAGTGGCTGATGCGTAACCTCATCGTTGAGAACGTCAATCTGGGACAGATCTACCGCAGCCAGTTCGAAGCCGCGGCAAGAAAGTTTGACGGCGACCTCGACAAGGTGATTGACGACTGGGCAATCGAGCCGGTGGAAGAGATTGAGGGAGAAACCAAGGTTTGATCGCCAACGGCGCAGCCGCTATCTCATTCAGGACAGCCAAATTCAGCACAGCCAAATTCAGCAGGAAGGCAACAGGCAATGGACGCAAAAACAGTGGAAGCATTGATTACAGCGCAGCTCGAAGGCTGCGAGGTCAGGGTAGAGGGTGCCGGCAGCAATTACGACATCACCGTGATCGGCGATGCCTTCGCCGGCAAGCGGCCCGTGCAGCGACAGCAGATGGTATATGCGGCACTGAACGAGCGCATCGCGGCCGGCGAAATCCATGCGGTGAATATCCGCACGCTCACGCCTGACCAGGCGTAGCAATCGAACCTATCCGACATTCCCTCTGTTCCGTTCTCCGGAGTCATTCGTGAGCAAACCCCTGACACTTGCCCTGACCAAAGGCCGCATTCTCAAGGAAACACTGCCGCTGCTGGCGCACGCCGGTATCGAGCCCTGTGAGGACATTGAGAGCAGCCGCAAGCTGGTTTTCGATACAACCCGGGATGGCGTGCAGCTGGTCGTGCTGCGCGGGACGGACGTCCCGACCTATGTGCGCCACGGGGCTGCTGATCTGGGTATCGTGGGCAAGGATGTTCTGCTGGAGCAGGGCGCGGAGGGGGTCTATGAGCCACTCGATCTCGGTATTGCGCGCTGTCGTCTCATGACCGCGGCCCCGCTGGGATGGCAGGCGGGCGCGGCACGCGTGCGCGTGGCGACCAAGTTCGTGAATATTGCGCGGGATTTTTTCGCTCGCCGCGGCATTCAGGCCGATCTGATCAAACTCTACGGCGCCATGGAGCTTGCGCCGATGATGGGCCTGTCAGACATTATCGTGGATATTGTGGACACGGGTAATACGCTGCGTGCCAACGGCATGCAGCCGCTCGAGGAGGTCGCCGCCATCAGTTCCCGGTTGATCGTCAACAAGGCGGCCCTGCGTGCCTCGCATGGGCCGATCGCGGCAATCATCGAGGAGATGGCCGCTGTGGTGGAACGCAGGGAGGCGGCAGCATGATCCGTCGTCTCGATAGCCAGGACCCCGCGTTCACGGCACAGCTGGCGGCGCTGGCGCCGGCAGGCGAGTCGTCTGCATCCGTCGTGGCGACGCGCGTCGCCGCCATCATTGCCGCTGTGCGTGAGCGCGGCGATGCGGCATTGCTTGAATACACCCGCGACCTCGACCGCGCGCCGGTTCACCAGCGGAGCGACATCGAGGTGCCGCTGACGCGCCTGCAGGAGGCCCTCGACAGCCTGTCGAGCGAGCAGCGCCGGGCTCTCGAAACCGCGGCGCAGCGCATCCGTGACTATCATGAACGGCAGCGGCAGGCGGGTTGGCAGTACCACGATGCCCAGGGCAACCTGCTCGGCCAGCGGGTCACGCCGCTGGGGCGCGTCGGTGTCTATGTTCCCGGCGGCAAGGCCAGCTATCCGTCATCGGTGCTGATGAATGCGCTGCCGGCCAGCGTCGCCGGGGTAGCCGATATCACTATGGTGGTGCCGACACCTGAGGGTCAGTTGAACGAACTGGTTCTCGCCGCTGCGTGTCTTGCAGGCGTGAGCCGGGTTCTGACGATCGGTGGCGCCCAGGCGGTGGCGGCACTTGCCTATGGCACTGAAACCATTGTGCCCGTGGACAAGATCGTCGGCCCCGGCAACGCCTATGTCGCTGAAGCCAAGCGGCAGGTTTTCGGGCGTGTCGGCATTGACATGGTTGCCGGACCCTCGGAGATCCTTATCATCTGCGACGGCGGCACCGACCCCGACTGGATTGCCATGGATCTGTTCTCCCAGGCGGAGCATGATGAAAACGCACAGTCCCTGCTGCTGTGCCCGGATGCGGACTATCTCGATCGAGTCGAAGCCGCCATGCACCGGCTGCTGCCGGAGATGGAGCGTCGCGACATTATCGCCAGGTCGCTGGCGGCGCGGGGAGCACTGATCAGGACGACTGATCTGGATGAGGCGGTGCAGCTGAGCAACGCACTGGCGCCGGAGCACCTGGAGCTCTCTGTTGAGGATCCGCTGACTCTGGTCGAGGGTATACAGGCGGCGGGAGCCATCTTCATGGGGCGCTACAGCGCCGAGGCGCTGGGTGATTACTGCGCCGGACCGAATCACGTGCTGCCGACCTCCGGTACGGCGCGCTTCTTTTCGCCGCTGGGCGTGTATGACTTCCAGAAGCGCAGCTCGCTGATCATGTGCAGTGCCGAGGGTGTGCGCGAGCTTGGCGCGGTGGCCTCGGTGCTCGCGCGGGGCGAATCCCTGACGGCGCACGCGCGCAGTGCGGAAATGCGTCTTGCAGAGAAGGGCAAGTGAGTGAGGCGGTGATTCTCCGCGCGGCTTAGCTCACCGCACTGCGGGGTTGCTAGTCGCCGCTCGGCGCCGGGCCGGGAGACTGGGTCTGCGAACCCACCACCGCATCCAGATTCAGGGTCTGCCCGTCGCGGATAACGGTGATCTGCAGTCTGTCGCCGGGCCTGAGCATCGCTATGTCATACATCGTTCGGCGCACGTCTTCTACGGCCTCGTTGTTGAAATGCGTGATGATGTCGCCAGTTCGCAGCCCGGCCTTGTCTGCGGGTCCGCCCTCCGCAACCCCGGTAACCACCAGTGACTGGCCGTAGGGAGTATCGCCTCCCTGCAGCACCCGCGGATCGACCTGTACCCCCAGCCAGCCGCGGATGACCTGGCCGTACTCGATCAGATCAGCCATGACAAAGCGGGCGAGGTCGACGGGTATTGCCAGCCCGATGCCGATCCCCATGCGACCGCTGCTGGTCTGGTTGTCAGAGGTATAGATCAGGGCATTGATACCCAGCAGGCGACCGCTTGTGTCGATCAGTGCGCCACCGGAGTTGCCCTGGTGAATGATGGCATCGGTCTGTATGAAGCTCTCATACAGGCCGGTCTGCAGCCCATAACGCTCAAGGCCGGAGATAATCCCCTGGGTGACTGACTGGCCGAATCCCAGCGGATTACCGATAGCCAGCACAATGTCGCCGACCCGGGCATCGTTTGAGGAGCCCATCTCGATTGGCGTCAGGCCTGGCAGTTCGATCTGCAGCAGCGCGAGGTCGGTGGCAGGATCCGTACCGATGATCTGCGCCGCGGCGTTGCGGCCATCACTGAGTAGGACCTGTATGGCGTCGGCGCCATCAATCACATGATTGTTGGTGACGATGTGCCCCTCGGTGGACAGAATAACGCCCGAGCCAAGGGACTGCTCGACCCGCTGTCGCGGCTCGTTTCTGGGGACAAACTGGCGCCAGAATGGATCGTTCAGGAGGCGTGCGGCCCGCGTCGGAACCACTTTCCGTGTGTAGATATTCACGACCGAGGGCGTAGCCGACTGCACGGCGCGCGCATAACTCGTGACCGCCGGCGCCGCCGTCTCCGGGACGGCGTCAGACAGCATCCAGCGATCCAGTATCAGAATGCCGGCAAGGATGCCGGCGACGGTGGGCCACAGTGTGAACCGCAACAGGTGGCCCATGCTGGTTCTGCTCGGCTCAGGTCCAGACCTTCAGGCCGTCCTGCCTTATTTTCGCGGCGCGTCCCCGGTTTCCTTCGTGGGCGCCTCGTCGGACGACACATCCTCTGTGCTCTGTGTTTCCTCTGCGCTCGATGCAGAGCCCATGGCAGACGTATCGTCCTTCGCCGTCTCCGTTGCCGGCTCGTCGTCGAGCGGGGACTCTTCATTGACCGCCGCGGCGTGCTGGGTGGTCCCTGCATGCGCTTTGGCGGGCTCGTCGTTACGCACGCGACTGTTTGCCTCTGCCGGCGCGACGTCATCCTTGTCCAGCCCGAAGCCTTCGTTCAGCATGCCCTTTTCGGTCGGCGAGGACTTGGGTGCGTAATCGCGCGGCGGCTCCGCGTTGAGCAGGTTTTCATCGAGATCGCTGTCGCCGCCGAGCCGCCCCACCCTTACCGACAGGTTCCCGGCGCATAGCGTGTTGGCGCCCTCGGCGAGGTGCTCGTGGACAGCACGGTAGTTTTCCGTGAGCGCATTCAGTCGCGTGGCCGTCTCGGCAAAGTGATCGGTAACGCGATCTTCAAAAAGCTGCTTGTCGCGGGTCACCTGATCCAGGCGCTTCTCAAGCTCGCGGGCCTGCTGGCTGCCGGCCGTGGTGCGGCGTCCCATGAGAAATCCGATGATGCCCGCAACGATCAGAACGCAAATGGCGGTGCCTATGACAATATCGAGGCTATACATGATCACGTGTCTCCGTGCACTGGTGTCGAGGCGCGTAGTATACAGATACCGGCTCGGGCATGACAGGCGCCGCATTGCCAATTCGCACGCGCGCGGCTAGAGTTCGCGGCGTCGCAGACAGCCCAGGTGGAAGACATGAGCAGAACCCCGTTGCAGCGCTACCGCGAGGATCTGGCCCGGGCGGATTTTGTGGCGGACGCCGAGCAGGCGCGAGTGGTCGAGCTGCTGGATGATCTTCATGCGCGGCTGGTGGCTGCGGGTCCGCGTCCTGCCGGGCAGGGGGTAGGGGCCTGGTGGCGTCGTGTGCGCGGCGTGACGCCAGCGCCGATCAGCGGCCTGTATCTGTGGGGCGGCGTGGGGCGTGGCAAGACCTACCTGATGGACACGTTTTTCGACTGCCTGCCATTCGCCGATCGTGAGCGCGTGCACTTCCATCGCTTCATGCAGCGGGTGCACCGTGACCTTCGAGCGCTCGCGGGCGAAAAGAATCCGCTTGAACGGGTGGCGGACGACATGGCCGCGAGGACGCGCGTGCTGTGTTTTGACGAGTTTTTCGTCAGCGATATTGCCGACGCCATGCTGCTGGGTCATCTCATGCGGGCGCTGTTCGAGCGCGGGATCACGCTGGTGGCGACATCCAATATCCCGCCGCATCGGCTTTACGAGAACGGGCTGCAGCGCGACCGTTTCCTGCCCGCGATACGGGAAATAGAAAAGCATACGCAAATCGTCAATCTGGACGGCGGAGTCGATTACCGGCTGCGCACGCTGGAACAGGCGCAGCTTTATTATCATCCCTGTGGCGAGGAGGCGCAGGCAGGGCTGCGGCGCAGCTTTGACAACCTCGCGCCGGAGGCGGGGCACGCCAACGCCCCTGTCGAGATCAACGATCGCCAGCTGCAGAGCCTGCGGCTCGCCGACGATGTTGCCTGGTTCGACTTCGCCGAGCTCTGCGAGGGGCCGCGCTCGCAGAACGATTACATTGAGCTGGCGCGGCTGTTTCATGCGGTGCTTCTGTCGGGCGTGCCCAGGATGGGCGGTGGTCGCGATGACGCCGCGCGACGCTTTATCAACCTCGTGGATGAATTCTATGACCGGCACGTCAAACTGGTGATAGAAGCCGAATGCGCCATCGAGGACCTCTACGCGGGCGGCAACCTCGCGTTCGAATTCGAGCGCACGCGTTCTCGCCTGCGCGAGATGCAGACCCACGACTACCTGGCCCTAGAGCACCTGCCTTGACTACTCTCCAGCCCCGGCTCTCGATCGCTTCTTTTGTTGCACTCCGGACGTGAATCGCAATCCCGATGCAGGCCGGTGCCCCGGAGCAAGGCTTTCGGGGCCGTCGACGGCATGGATGCCGTCGCCGAGCCCTCACGGACGAGTTCACGGCGTGCCCCGAAAGCCTTGCTCCGGGGCACCGGCCGGTCTGGAGGGAGCCACTCCACCGGGCGGCAGCGCGCGAAAGTCCGGCGAGCAGATCCGAGACCAGAAGGGGCTTGTCAAGGACTGGCGGTTTCAGTAGTATTCGCGCTCTTTAATTACTGCCCCCAAAGGCGAGCAAAGTTATGAAAACGTTTAGCGCAAAAGCCGAGTCTGTCAGCCGCGACTGGTTCGTGGTCGACGCTGATGGCAAGACGCTGGGACGGCTGGCGTCCGAGATCGCGCACCGGCTGCGCGGCAAGCACAAGGCGGAATACACACCACACGTCGACACCGGCGATTACATCGTGGTGGTCAACGCAGAGAAGATCCGCGTTACCGGTGCCAAGTCGACGGACAAGATGTACCATCATCACACCGGCTACCCGGGCGGTATTCGTTCCATGTCTTTCGAGAAGCTGATCGACAAGGCGCCCGAGCGCGTTATCCAGCGCGCCGTCAAGGGCATGCTGCCGCGTAACCCGCTGGGCCGCGCCATGTTCAGCAAACTGAAAGTGTATGCTGGCGGTGAGCACCCTCACGCTGCCCAGCAGCCGCAACCGCTCAACCTATAAAGGTCCTTCCAATGGCAGCAACCCAGTATTACGGTACCGGACGTCGCAAGACCTCGACAGCGCGCGTCTTCATCAGCAACGGCGGCGGTGCAATTACCGTCAACAAGCGTCCGCTGGATCAGTATTTTGGTCGCGAAGTGGCACGCATGATCGTGCGCCAGCCGCTTGAGGTCGTTGACCTGACGGACAAGTTTGATATCAACGTGACGGTAGAGGGCGGCGGCAGCTTTGGCCAGGCCGGCGCTATCCGTCACGGTATCACCCGTGCGCTGATGGATTACGATGAGTCGTTGCGCGGCAGCCTGCGCGGTGCCGGCTTCGTGACCCGTGACGCACGTGCGGTTGAGCGAAAAAAGATCGGCCTGCGCAAAGCGCGCAAGCGTCCGCAGTTCTCCAAGCGCTAGAGCCTTGGGGCGCCGCCCCGCGCCGGTGGATGTGTCATACGCCCGCTCTGTTATCAGGCGGGCGTTTTTATGTTCGGGTTATGTAACTGTTTCCGTCCCGTGCAGGGTGACAAAGTCACTGATTCGCGGGCACTTTCCTTGTATCAATACAGCAAAGTCATTAGTATTCAGCGCTTTTTAAGACCGATATTCGTTTGTGTGATACGTCCATCTCCAGCGGGACACTATGGGAGAAAATCATGACAACTGAAGGTGTTAACGACGGACGGCGGCGATTTCTGGTTGCCGCCACCAGTGCCGTCGGAGTGGCAGGGGCCGTTGCGATTGCCGTGCCTTTTCTGGGTTCCTGGAATCCGTCGGCTTCCGCCAAGGCCGCAGGTGCACCGGTCAAGGCAGATATAAGCAAGATCGAGCCAGGTGCCATGATCGTTGTCGAATGGCGCGGCAAGCCCGTGTACGTCGTGCATCGCACAGAAAAGCAGATCGAGCTTCTCGATACAGTGAATGAGTATCTGCGCGATCCTCAATCCGAGGTGGCGTCTCAGCAGCCCGAATACGTCAGTGGCACGACACGCTCGCTGCGTCGCGAACTGCTGGTGATCGAGGGGCTGTGTACACACCTTGGCTGCGCGCCGACGTTCCGGCCAGAGGTCGGCGCAGCCGATCTCGGCGGCGATCGGTGGGTCGGCGGCTTTTTCTGCCCCTGCCACGGTTCCAGATTTGACCTCGCCGGTCGGGTTTTTTCCGGCGTTCCGGCCCCCACCAACCTGGTGGTGCCCCCCCACTCCTTTGAGGGTGACAACATCCTGGTAGTTGGCGTCGATACGGAGGCAGCGTAATGGGCAACATGTTGATTGGTTTGCGCGACTGGGTGGACGATCGTCTTCCCATCATGCGCGCGTGGAATACACACATGGGCCAGTACTATGCGCCCAAGAACTTCAATCTCTGGTATTACTTCGGCGTCCTGTCGTTGCTGGTGCTGGTCAACCAGCTGCTGACAGGTATCTGGCTGACCATGAATTACACGCCCAGTGCCGAAAGCGCCTTCGCGTCAGTCGAGTACATCATGCGTGATGTCGATTACGGCTGGATCCTGCGCTATATGCATTCTACCGGCGCCTCGCTGTTCTTCGTGGTGGTGTACCTGCACATGTTCCGCGCCCTGATCTACGGTTCCTATAAGAAGCCCCGGGAACTGATCTGGATTTTCGGCATGCTCATTTTTGTCGTACTGATGGCAGAGGCCTTCGTAGGGTATGTGCTGCCCTGGGGTCAGATGTCCTACTGGGGTGCGCAGGTGATTATTTCGTTGTTCGGCGCAATACCGGTCGTTGGCGAGGATCTCGTTACCTGGATTCGCGGCGACTACCTGATATCGGGTATCACGCTGAACCGTTTCTTCGCATTGCATGTCGTGGCACTGCCCATTGTGCTTCTGGCGCTCGTGGTTCTGCACCTGCTGGCGCTGCACGAAGTCGGGTCGAACAACCCCGACGGCGTTGACATCAAGAAGAACAAGGGGCCGGATGGCGTTCCCCTCGATGGCGTGGCTTTCCACCCCTACTACACGGTTCACGATCTGCAGGCAATCGGGGTATTTCTCGCCGTTTTCTGCGGCATTATGTTCTTCATGCCGGAGATGGGCGGCTATTTCCTTGAGTACGCCAACTTCGAAGAGGCTGACGCACTGAAGACCCCGGATCACATCGCACCGGTCTGGTATTTCACGCCGTTCTATACGGTACTTCGCGCAGTGCCGGACAAGTTCCTTGGCTTTATCGCCTTCGCGGCCTCTGTCGCCATCCCCTTCCTGCTGCCGTGGCTGGACCGTTCACCCGTGCGCTCCTGGCGCTACCGGGGCATGATCACCCGGGTATGGCTGGTGGTGTTCGTGGCGTCCTTTATTATTCTGGGTGTACTCGGAGTCAAGCCGGCCACGCCTGAGCGCAACGTGCTGGCACAGATCTGCACGATCATTTACTTTGCCTTCTTCCTGACCATGCCCTTCTGGTCAAGCATGGACAAGACAAAGCCGGTGCCGGAGCGTGTCACCATGGATGGCGGTATCGGTGCGCTTGGCAGTCTTGGCGGCCTGGTACTGATTCTTGCACTCGCCTTCCTGCCACTGAAGGTGGTGGGGGCCGAGTCAGCCTATGACTGCGGTACGATTCCCTGCGACGAGTTCGAGGCCGACCCCCGCGACAAGCCCTCGCTGCAGAACGGCGCAAAGCTGTACATGAACTACTGCATGGGCTGTCACTCGCTGGAGTACGCACGCTACACGCGCATGGCCACCGATCTTGGCATCCCTGAAGACCTGGTCATGGATAATCTGGTGTTCGACCCGGACAAGAAGATCGGCGATCTCATGACCAACGCCATGCCACGGGAGCGCGCCAAGACGTGGTTCGGTGCGGCGCCACCGGATCTGACGCTGGTAGCCCGGGCGCGCCAGCCAGAGTGGCTCTACACCTATCTGCGGACTTTCTACCGCGATGACACGCGTCCGTACGGTGTCAATAACCTGGTGTTTCCAAATGTCGGCATGCCCCACGCACTGCTGAGTCTGCAGGGTCTGCCGGAGTGCGCGTCCGCCTCCACCGGCGATCGCATCGATCCGCTCAGCGGCGAGGGCCTGGATTCCGACCCCTGCGGTTCTCTGGAAATTGCGGAGGCCGGCGTCATGGATGGCGAAGAGTTTGACGATGCCGTGTACGATATTGTGAATTTTCTCGCCTACACCGGCGAACCCATGCTGGTCGACAGACAGCGTATCGGTATTTATTCCCTCCTCTTTATTGCGGTGTTCTTTGTGTTTGCCTGGCTGCTCAATCGCGAGTACTGGAAAGACATCCACTGACAATCCCGGCCAGCGCTGGTATCCTTGCATACCGGCGCTGGCCAGCCACAGCAGCAGCCAGTCTCTGTTTCACTAAGGAAAGTGTGATGGGCGTAGTCGCCAAACGGTCCTCAATGGTATTTTTTTCCGACCCCAGCAGTCACTACAGTCACCGGGTACGTATCGTACTCGCTGAGAAAGGTGTGACAGTAGACCTGGTAGAGGCTGATTCAGCCCATCCTCCTGCCGAACTGGCAGACATCAATCCGTACAACTCACTGCCGACCTTGGTCGACCGTGAACTGGTGCTGTACGACAGTCACGTGATGATGGAGTATCTTGACGAGCGTTTTCCGCATCCCCCGCTGCTTCCGGTGTATCCGGTGGCACGTGCAGAGAGCCGTCTCTTCATGCGGCGTATCGAGCGCGACTGGTGCACATTGATGGAGTCAATCCAGAATTCGCGCAGCGACAACGTGGTGAAGAAAGCGACCAAGGAGCTCAGGGAGAGCATTCTGGGCATAGCCCCGATCTTCGCGGAAAAGCCCTTTTTCATGAATGATGAATTCACGCTGGTCGACTGCTGTATTGCCCCCATTCTGTGGCGCCTGCCGTCGCTGGGGGTCGATATCAGACCGAGCAAGCAGTCCAAGCCACTGCTCGCCTACATGGATTCACTGTTCGGTCGTGATTCCTTTCAGCAGAGTCTGTCCGAGCAAGAGCGCGAGATGCGCCTGTAAGCTGTGATTGCCGTTCTCAGGAAACTGTCACGTTGAAGTCGAGCCGCCCCTATCTGCTGCGCGCACTCTACGACTGGATCGTGGATAACAACTGTACGCCCCACGTGTTGGTCGATGCGACTCAGCCGCACGTGGAGGTCCCCCGTGATTACGTGAAGGACGGTCAGATCGTGCTGAACGTGTCACCCGGCGCGGTGGTCGATCTGCATCTGTCCAATCACGGCGTGAGTTTCAATGGCCGCTTCGGCGGGCGTCCGATGGATGTCAGTTTTCCAGTGTCGGCCGTCCTGGGAATTTATGCCCGGGAAAACGGACAGGGCATGGTGTTTGATCCCGAGGAGTCGCCGGAAGACCCGCCGCCGGGTCCCGAGAAAGCGCCAACGCGTGCGACACGCAAACCGAGTCTGAAGGTCGTCAAGTAAGCTCAGGCATCAATGATCTCGAACAGGCGTACTACACGCTGCACCCCGGAAATATCCGCAGCCGCCCGAGCCAGTCTCTCAGCCTCTTCCCGCGTGACCATTCCCATCAGATAGACCACACCATTTTCCGTTACCACCTTTGTGCGCAGTCCCGGGGTATCGCTTCCCGCCAGCAGGCTGCTTTTGATTTTTGCGGTGATCCAGGTGTCGCTGGTGCGCACCAGTGAGGCCGTGGGGGCGGATATCTCAAGCTCGTTATAGATGCGACGCACGTGGCGGATATCGCGAACCACATCCGAGGCTTTTTTCTTGAGGTCTTCGTTCGGCACCTGCCCGGCAAGCAGTACGTAGCCGTTGTAGCTGACGGCGACTATATGCGAGCCTTTGAAATTGCTGTCTGCTGCGTGCATGTTGACCACCGCCTTGAGCTCGATGCTCTCGTCGGCGATTTGCTGCGCCATGGTGCGTTGTCCGGGAGGATCCTCAATGGCGTTGGAATCCACCGCCACCAGCAGATTGCTGCAGCCGCTGGAGAAAAGCACGGCACAAAGCAGCGCGGCAAGCAGTGCGCCGGATCGTAAAGGCGATTGCGGGTATGTCATGGGTTAGGTCTCTCCGAACAGCTGCTGTTCAATCAGGTGACACAGACAGTTGAGTGTCAGTGCCTGCAGGCCCAGAAGACGGCTGCGAGCGTCGCCCGGGACGGCGATGATAGTGTATTTTCCCGCGCTGTCGACATCATTGATGCCGGTATGGGTCAGACCCAGGAACTGCACGTCGCGCCCGGCCATCGCGGCGATTCCGTGCTGCAGTGTCTGACCGTCCGGGCTGGAGTCGATACACAGTACCGTATCGCCCGCCCGGGCCAGGGCCCGGGCATCCCGCCAGGGCGCGTCCTCCGGTGCAGTAGAGCTGACGCAGGTGAGGGCCAGCGCGGGCAGTGCCGGTCGCTCGACGTCGACCGGGTACATGAGTCGGTCGGCGACAAACTGCGCCAGTGATCGGTCGCAGCCGACCGCGCAGCAGTACAGCGTTCCGCCGCCAAGCAGCGATTGTGTTGTGCTTGCGGCAGCGACCTCGAGTGCGGCAGCGATGACGTCCACGGACATGACCGCGCTGTCGATGACCTGCTGAAAATACTCGGTTGTTGACACCCGCTCGCCGTCCCATTGTTACCTGCGCGGGCCTCAGGCAGCCCAGAATGCGTTCCTGATCCAGCGCGGGTGCAGCTTACCGGACTCCGCCGCCGGTTCCCAGACTATTACGTCAAAGCGGCAGGGCGGTTGCCCAGCCCTGTAATGCTGCTGCAGATAATGCGCCGCTGTGCGCAGCAGGCGCTGTTGTTTGCGGGGATCGACGGAGGCCGCTGCGCTGGCGAAGCGCGGATTACTGCGAACCCTCACCTCCACAAACAGCAGTATCTCACCGCTGGCCGCGATGATATCGATTTCGCCGACGCGACAACGGTAGTTGCGGGTCAGTACGCGGCAGCCCTGACGCGCGAGCCAGGCGCAGGACCCCCGCTCGTAGTAATAGCCATCGGTTTTCATCCGCGCAACCCTCGCGCTGGCGCCGGCCGTTGGCGGCCAGCCGTATAGCCAGCAGTGTAGTCAGCGGCGGCGCAGGACGCCTCGGTCGAAAACAGCCGGTTCGAGATCGCGCTCGACCTGTCGCCGGTCATTCACGGACAGAAAGCCAGTTTCTCCCTGCAGCAGGGGGCCGCCGTTGCGGTAAGGGCGCATGCCGCGCATGGCCAGGCGACAGGCATCTGCGCCCAGCGCGCCCAGGCGCTGATAGGCGTCGCCACGCAGGTTGATGGTCTCGCTCAGTCTTTCCGGTGCGAGGACCCGGGGCATTTCCACCAGTATGATTCCGTTGAGGTCATTTTCCGGGCTGCGGCCTTCCTCGCTGTTGGCGGACGATGTTGCGTAGGCCGGCAGATCGCCCGCGTAATGGTAGGCCAGAAGCGGCTTGAGCGAGCGCGCATCCGCGGCGGTGGGCGCCAGAAGGAAGACGGCGTCAAGGTCCTGCCGGCGTCTGCCGCTGGTCTCGATTGGCTGCCCCAGCTGCCGGCGCAGTGTAACGCCGCGCTGGCGGCTGGCCTCAAGGTCCAGTGCTTCGGCGAGGCTCGATGAATGCGACTCACGGCTGCCGGGCGTCGCCTCCGCGGCGATCGTGCCGCCGAGTCGCGTCCAGCTGTCGCTGAGCGCCTGCGCCATTTTGTTGCCCCACTCGCCGGCAGGTCGTATGAGCAGCGCATGCCGGTGGCCGTCGGCGAAAGCCAGGCGGGCGATCTGCGCCGCCTCATCTTCCGGCGCCAGTGCGAACTGCAGGCTGTTATCGGGCGGCGCGGCTTCGCCGTCGGCGCGATTCAGGGCGATCACTGGTACAGGCAGCTGGGCCGCAGTGAGCAGATCCGTGACGGCGGCCTTGGTCAGCGGTCCCACGACCAGCTGTGCGCCGCTGTCGATCGCGCTGTCATAGGCCGCGCGCGGCGAGGCGTGCCTGGCGGTATCCAGTACGATCAGGTCCCACTCCACGGCACCCGCTGCGCGCTGGCTGAAATAATGCTTGATGAAGCCGTCTCGCACCGCCGCGGCGGCATCGGCAATCCGCCCGCTGAGCGGCAGCAGAAGCGCGACGCGGCGGGGCCTTGCCATGTCGCTATCTGACGCCAGGAAGCGGCCGGCAGGATGTTCCGGGTAGCGCGCGTGCCAGTCATCGGCCGTGTCGGCGAAACGGTAACGGTACGCGGCGGTCAGCCAGCCCGCTTCCCGGTCATTGTCGGCATCCCTGGCTGCGGTCGTAAGCTGCGTGCCTGACAGTCGCTGCAGCGCCTGCCAGGCATCGAGGAACGCGCTGTGCGCATCGGGGGCGCCCGCGGGCAGGCGCTCAAGCAGACGCAGAGATAGCCGGAACGCGGCCATATGCCGACGTTCCAGTACGGCCTGCTGACGCTGCAGCTTCAGTATTTTCAGTGCCAGTCCATCGGACAGCAGGGGCAGCAGACGGTCATCCAGAGCGTCCATTATGGCCGCCGGCTCGCCCCGCTGCCAGGCGATTCGCGCGTTGATGTAGTCCTCGTAGGCGGTGAACTCGACGTCCGCAGTCTCCGCCGCCGCCGGCAGTGCGAGCTGGGCGTCCATCCAGTTATCTGCTTCCAATGCGCGCTCTGCGTCCGCAAACAGCGTGGCGTAAGGGCTTTCGCGAGCGTCCTGTTCCAGCGCGCTGTCGTCGCGCTCAATGCTGGGTCCTGCGGCATTCTCTGTGCTGGAAGGCGCCGGGGACTGTGTGGGTGATGTGCCGCAGCCGGCGGTCAGGGCTATACCCGCGATCAACAGCAGCAGGCGCACTCCGGCTCGCGCTCTGGGCGTGGGTGGTCTCATGCTATCCTTCTCTCTGGCTGACATTGTTGCTGCTGTTGTAGCTGCCATTGCTGCCGACACGCCCGGCGAATGCGCGTTGCTGACCGCCATCGGCGCGTGTGTCGGCCCATTCATCAGGCGCTGGCGTTGTCATGCAGTGTCGTCATCACAGGGAATCGTATTCACCGTGGAAGCCGCGCTTTACATTGTTGCGACGCCGATTGGCAATCTTGAGGATATCACGCTGCGCGCGGTTGCGACCCTGCGCTCCGTCAATCTGATTGCCGCCGAGGATACCCGGCACACGCGACGCCTGCTACAGCATTTTGAGATCGATACGCCGCTGACGGCCTACCACGAACACAGCAGTGACGCCGAGGCCATGCGGCTGTGTCAGCGCATTGCGTCTGGCGAGGCGGTGGCTCTGGTATCGGATGCGGGGACGCCGATGATCTCTGACCCCGGGTATCGGCTGGTGCGGGCAGCGCAGGCGGCGGGGGTGAAAGTCGTGCCGATTCCCGGTGCCTGCGCGGCCATTGCCGCACTCAGCGCTTCTGGCCTGCCCAGCGATCGATTTTTGTTTGCCGGCTTTCTCCCTGCCCGCGCGGCGGCCCGCCGGACGCGGCTGACACAGCTGGCTGGCGAATCGGCAACCCTGGTGTTCTACGAGGCGCCGCACAGACTGCGGGAGACGCTGGATGACCTGGTGCTGTGCTTCGGTGAATCGCGCGAGGCGACCCTTGCGCGGGAGCTGAGCAAGGCGTTTGAAACCCTGCGCCGCGACACGCTGGGCAAGCTGGTGGCGTTCGTGGCGGGCGACAGCAATCAGTGCCGCGGTGAGATCGTGCTGCTCGTCGCGGGCTGTACGGCACAGGAGCCGGAGGTGGATGCCCCGCTGGCAGAGCTGATGCAGGCGCTGGCGGCGCGACTGCCGCCGCGCGAGGCGGCGAGCCTGCTGTCGACTTACAGCGGCGTGCGCAAGAACCGTCTCTACAGCGATTGGCTTGCAGGCCAGGGGCATCCCGACGATAGCTGAGAGTTTGTCTTGCGCCCCCGGGGTGCGGCGGTTAGGCTGTGCGCCGAGTCGGTCAGGCGATCGCTTCCGACCCTCCTCGAGGGCCGGGGGAGGAAAGTCCGGGCTCCACAGGGCAGGGTGCCAGGTAACGCCTGGGGGGCGCGAGCCTACGGAAAGTGCAGCAGAAAGGATACCGCCTCTGTAGCGCCCTCGGGCGCACAGCGGTAAGGGTGAAAAGGTGCGGTAAGAGCGCACCGCGCGGCTGGCAACAGGCGCGGCGATGGTAAACCCCACCTGGAGCAAGACCAAATAGGAATCCATATGCCGCGGCCCGCGGTGGATTCGGGTAGGTCGCTAGAGGCGGATGGCGACATCCGTCCCAGATGAATGATCGTCCACGACAGAACCCGGCTTATCGACCGACTCACCTTCTTGTTTACGCCTGGCTGCAGGTCCGCGTGCCGGCTGTCCCGGTGGGGCTCACAGGCGAGGCGTCAGCGCTGTCCAGACCGCTGGCTATCGACTGTCGGGCCTGATCGCCATAAAAACCGATACTTAAAGTAATTACTCAAGAGGCGGATTTAGCTGCCTGTTTTGCTGTTGTATTTATTTCCCCTGAGCTCTTGCCCGCGGCTATTTCCCGCCGCAGATTCGTATCTAATTAGCTGAAATTAAAGCGTTTTTCTTGTCCAGCTTTGCTTGACAGGGGCTTTCCTGCGCACCTATAGTGTAGATAAGTGGTGATAAGTGGGAAGTTCTGGCGTTTTGTGGGAAAACAGCCAGAAGCGTGGGAGATTTCGGGTGTTCCGAGGGGTGCAGCACATCAATATGGACGCGAAGGGTCGCCTGGCGATGCCGGCGCGCCAGCGCGAGCCCCTCGCCGAACGCTGCGGTGGCAAGATCGTTGTGACTATCGACACCCAGGCTACCTGTCTCGTCATTTACCCCCTGCCTGAGTGGGAGCGCTTCGAAAGCGAAGTGCAGGCATTGCCCGCAATGAAGCCCGCCATTCGCCGTTTCCAGCGTCTGACCCTCGGCTATGCCACCGACCTCGAGCTGGATGCCAACGGCCGCATGCTGTTGCCGCAGTCTCTGCGCGAATACGCACAGCTCGATAAGAAACTCGTGGTCGTGGGTCAGGGCAACAAGCTGGAGCTGTGGTCTGAGGCCCTGTGGTTTGCGGAGCGCGATCAGGCACTGCTGGAGTCCGGCAACGATGCTGAATTGCCGGAAGAACTCATGTCGTTGACCCTGTAGGTGTCGTCCATGCATGAAACGGTGTTATTGCGGGAGGCTGTCAGTGCGCTGGTCACCAACGCTGACGGCTTCTATGTAGATGGCACATTCGGGCGCGGGGGCCACGCCCGCCAGATTCTCGACAGCCTGGGTACGCAGGGGCGTCTGCTCGCCGTGGACAAGGATCCCCAGGCGGAAGCCCTGGCGCGGGAATGGATGACGTCGGAGCCCCGGCTGTCTTTTTACCGCGGTTCCTTTGCCGATCTGCCGGCCTACCGGCGGGCCAACGACCTACCCCCGTTTGACGGCATTCTCCTCGATCTGGGGGTCTCCAGCCCGCAGCTGGACCAGGGAGAACGTGGCTTCAGTTTTCAGCACGATGGCCCTCTGGATATGCGCATGGACAACAGCCGCGGTGAGACCGCCGCGGCATGGCTGGCGCGGGCGGAGGAGGCGGATATCGTGCAGGTCCTGCGCGAACTCGGCGAGGAGCGGTTCGCGCGCCGGATCGCCGCGGCTATCGTCCGCGAGCGTGCCGAGGCGCCCATCACGCATACCGGCCGGCTGGCGCAGATTGTCAGCGAGGCCAACCCGCGCTGGGAAAAGCACAAGCACCCGGCAACCCGCTCGTTCCAGGCAATACGCCTGTGGATCAACCGTGAGCTCGATGACCTGCGCCTGCTGCTGGACGCGGCGCTGGATCTACTGACTGACAATGGCCGACTGGTTGTGATCAGTTTTCATTCTCTGGAGGACCGCATCGTCAAGCGCTACATGCGGGACCAGTCACGTGGTGCGCCCCTGCCGCGCGGCCTGCCGGTGCAGGACAGCGAGCGCGTGCGGCCGCTGCGTCTGTTGGGCAAGGCGGTGCGTGCCAGCGCAGAAGAGGTGGCAGCGAACCCGCGTGCGCGCAGCGCGATCATGCGCATCGCGGAGAAAGTGGCCTGATGGCTGCGTCGCGCTCACAGGCAACCCGGGAGGCCGGTCAGGCGCAGCGCAGCGTTGACCTGCGCAGCGTCTGGCGTTGCGCGGGCATCATGATGCTGTGCCTGGTGTCGAGTTTTGCCACTATCTATGCCACGCATGAATGCCGCAAGCTCTATGCAAAGCTGCAGGATCTTGAGGCCGCGCGCTGGTACCTGGATGAGGAGTACAGCCGCCTGTTGCTGGAGCAGAGCGCCTGGGCGTCCCACTACCGGGTGGAGCAGGTGGCCGAGAGCGAGATGTCGATGCAGGCGCCGACGCTCGATGATCGGCGGGTGCTCGAGCGATGAGCCGCCAGCGTGCGCAGCGTGAGAGCTACGAGTGGCGTCTGTATGTGATGCTCGGCGTGATCGTGGTGCTGTTCGTCTCCGTGGCTGGTCGGATTCTTTTTCTGCAGGTACTGGAAGTGGAGGGCGGTCGCGAGTTCCTCAAGAGTCAGGGTGCCATGCGCTCTGTGCGCACCGCCGAGATACCGGCTTATCGGGGCCTGATCACTGACCGTCGCGGTGAGCCGCTGGCGGTCAGTACACCCGTGATATCGCTTTGGGCGGATCCGCGTGTGCTGTCCACGGTGGCGGATCTCACGCCTCTTGCCAGTGCACTCGAGATCAGCGTCGACGATCTGGAGAAGCGGCTGGCACAGTACAGCGGCAAGCGCTTTATGTATCTCAGTCGTCATCACGAGCCGGATTCCGCGCGGCGTATACTCGATCTTCACACGCCCGGCGTGCACTGGAACCGCGAATACCGGCGTTTTTATCCAGCGGGTGAGGTGGCGGCCCAGCTGGTCGGCTTTACCAACGTCGACGGCACAGGAATTGCCGGTCTCGAGCTGGCCTACGATGACTGGTTGCGCGGGGTTGCCGGTCGCAAGCAGTACATCAAGGATCTTCACGGCGAGGCAGTGCGCGATATCGGCGTCCTGCAGGCGGCGCAGCCCGGGCGCCCGCTGCAGCTGAGCATTGACCTGCGGCTGCAGTATCTGCTGCATACCGAGCTTCAGCGTGCCATGCAGGTTACCGGGTCGGAGTCGGGCTCTATTGTCACGCTGGACAGCCGCACCGGCGAAGTCCTGGCGATGGTGTCCGATCCTGCCTACAACCCGAATGATCGCGAGGCGCTGACGCCGGGTGCCACGCGCAACCGGGCCATGACCGACGTTCTCGAGCCCGGCTCGACCATGAAGCCGCTGACCCTGGTAGCGGCCCTCGAGAGCGGCGATTTTACGACGGAAACCATGATCGATACCTCTCCGGGGCGTATCCGGGTTGGTCGCAAGGTACTGCCCGACCCGAGCAATTACGGCGAAATCACTCTGTCACGGGTGATCGAGAAATCCAGTCAGGTGGGTGTCACCAAGGTGTCGCTCGCGCTGGGGCACGAGCCGGTGTGGGAAGTCTTTCGCCGCTTCGGACTCGGTGAGACAACGGGCACCGGCTTTCCTGGCGAGAGCGCGGGGCAGCTGCCGTCGCGTCAGCGCTGGAGTCCCATAGAGCAGGTCACCCTGGCCTTCGGCTACGGCCTGACGGCAACCCCGCTGCAGCTGGCACGCGCCTACAGTGCCTTTGCCAATGGCGGCATCCTGCCGCAGGTGTCGCTGCTGCGGGTGGATGAGGAAAGGCCTCCCGGGCAGCGGGTCATCAGCAGTGAAACCGCATGGCAGGTTCTTGACGTGCTGCACAGGGTTACCGGTGAACACGGCACGGCCCGCAGGGCGCGTGTCGAGGGCTACGCGGTGGGCGGCAAGACCGGCACGGTCCACAAGGTTGGTGCCGGGGGCTATCTCCAGGACCAGTACATCGCCCTGTTTGCCGGCATGGCGCCGATCGATGAGCCGCGCTTTGTCACGGTTGTGGTGCTGGACCGTCCCAAGGGCGACAACTATGGCGGCGGCGCCGCCGCGGCGCCGGTATTTGCGCGGGTCGCCAGCGGCATTCTGCGCCTGCTGGATGTGGCGCCTTCCGAGCTGCCTGGCATGCCGCCGGTGCAGGATGTGGCGGCCATCGAGAGGAATGAGCCATGATGGCTTCGCGCGAGAATCCCGCCGGCGGCGTGCCGCTGACCGATCTGCTGGAAAGCCCTGCCGCGCCGGCGATCAGCGTGACCGGTATCCACAGCGACAGTCGGCAGATACAGCCCGGGGATCTGTTCTTCGCTCTGCCGGGGGACCAGCACGACGGTCGCCATTTCATCCGCCAGGCCGTGGCACAGGGTGCCCGTGCCGTGGTTGCGGAACCGCCGGTGGCGCCCGAGGATTTCCCGACGGAGGTGCCTGTTATAGAGCGGGCCGACCTGCAGCAGCAGTTGGGGCCGATTGCCGCCAGATTCTTCGGCGAGCCCAGCCGCTATCTACGCGTGACCGGCGTGACCGGTACCAACGGCAAGACCACGGTCAGCCAGCTGGCCGGTCAGCTGCTGCGCGCCTGCGGTTATTCCTGCGGCGTCATCGGAACGCTTGGTGCCAGTCTGGACGGCACGCCGACAGACGCCCTGAATACCACGCCGGATGCCATCGGCCTGCAGCGACAGCTGGCTGCCTGGCGCGAGTCCGGCGCCGTTGCCACGGTCATGGAGGCGTCCTCGCATGCGCTGGTGCAGGGACGGGTCAATGGTGTGCAGTTCGATACCGCCGTGTTCACTAACCTGTCACGGGACCATCTCGACTACCACGGCAGCATGGCGGCCTACGCCGAGGCGAAGCTGCGGCTGTTCCTTATGCCGGGGCTGCGCAGCGCGGTAATCAATATAGATGATCCGGCGGCGAGCAGCCTGATCGAGCGCATTGCTGGACGCAGCGATATTCTCACGTATTCGGTCAAAGACAACCCGGCGGCAACGCTGCGAGTGTCCCGCGCGCGATATACCGGCTCCGGCCTGCAGGCGCAGCTCGCCACGCCCTGGGGCGAGGCGTCGATCCAGTGCCCACTGATTGGCGCGTTCAATCTGTCCAACGTCGCCGCCGCCATTGCGGCCGCGGTTCTGTCCGGCTGTAACTTTGATCAGGTGGTTGCCGGGCTGCCTCAGCTGACTGCAGTGCCCGGTCGCATGCAGACCGTGTCGAATGACAGAGGGCTGCAGGTGGTGATCGACTACGCGCATACGCCGGACGCGCTGGAGAAAGCGTTGTCGGCGCTACGGGATCATGTGCGTGGACGGCTGATCGCTGTGTTTGGCTGCGGGGGCGACCGTGATCGCGGCAAGCGGGCGGCCATGGGCTGCCTTGCCTGTGCCTTGGCCGATGTCGTTTACGTGACCTCCGATAATCCGCGCCACGAAGAGCCGGCGGCGATCATGGACGATGTGGCGGCGGGCTGCAGCGGGAATTACAGCCTGGTTGAGGACCGCGCAGAGGCGATACGCGCGGCGATTACTTCGGCGAGAGAGGGCGACTGCGTGCTTGTCGCTGGCAAGGGCCACGAGAACTACCAGGTTATTGGCGCCGACAAGCGCCCGTTTTCAGATCTGGCCGAAGCGCAGGCCGCATTGGAGGTCGCAAAATCATGATGCGAGGCTACAGGCTGTCGGAACTGGCATCGGCGCTGGGTGTCCGGCACCAGGGTGCGGATATCGTGGTGCATGGCGTCGCCATCGATAGTCGCAGTGTGCAGCCGGGTGATCTGTTCGTGGCGCTACCGGGCGCGCGGGTTGACGGGCATGCCTTTCTGGCGGAAGCCGCTGACAGGGGCGCCGCGGCGGCGCTGGTGACGCAGGCGCAGGCCGCTGCGCTGCCGCAGCTCGTCGTTGACGACGCGCTGACAGCGCTCGGCCGGCTGGCTGCGTTCAACCGCCGCAGCTTCACCGGTCCGCTGATCGCGGTGACCGGCAGTTGCGGCAAGACCTCGGTGAAAGGCATGCTGTCCACGGTTCTTGCGCGGCGGGCCCGGGTGCTCGCCACCGCCGGCAATCTGAATAATGAAATTGGCGTGCCGCTGACCCTGCTGCGACTGTCTCCCGATGACGGTATCGCGGTAGTGGAAATGGGGGCCCGCGGTCGCGGCCATATCGATTACCTGTGTCGACTCGCCGTGCCCGATATCGCCATGCTCCTGAATGCCTCTGCCGCGCACCTGGATGGCTTTGGCAGCCTGCAGGCGGTGGTGGAAGCGAAGGGTGAAATTTACGATCAGCTCACGCCCCAGGGCGTTGCCGTGGTCAACGCCGACTCGCCGTTTGCCGCGGAGTGGACGGCGCGGGCGCGGGCCAGCGGTGCGCGGGTCATCAGCTATGGCCTCGAGGCGCTTGCCTCGGTGACTGCGTCGGGCATTGAGCTCGGCCCAGATCACTGCCGTTTCCTGCTGCATCACGCTGGTGACAGCGCGCAGGTGCGGTTGCCGGTCCCCGGCGAACACAGTGTCAGCAATGCGCTGGCGACCGCTGCGGCGGCAATCGCCTGCGGTCTGGCAGTATCCGACATCGCCGAGGGTCTCGGCGAGGTACAGCCGACCGCGGGTCGTCTGCTGCGGCAAACAGGCCGCGGCGGCATCAGCCTGATCGATGATGCCTACAACGCCAATCCCGCCTCTGTCCGGGCAGCGATCGATGTCCTGGCCTGCTGCGACAGTCCGCGGGTGCTGGTCCTCGGCAGCATGCTGGAGCTGGGGGAGCAGAGTGCGCAGGAGCATGCCGCGGTCGGGCGCTATGCGAGGGAGCGCGGCATTGATCGTTTTGTCGGTGTGGGCGCAGCGCCCCAGGCGGCGACCACGGCTTTCGGTGACGGGGCAAGCTGGTTTGCCGGTAACGCCGAAGCGATAGCGGCGGCGGAAGACTGGAGCGCGGGCGCAGCGACGATCCTGGTGAAGGGATCGCGCGGCGCCGCGATGGAGCAGGTGCTTGCGGCATTGCAGACTGAGGAGACCCCCTCATGCTGATGCTTTTCGCCGAATTTCTGGCGCGCTACGAATCCTTTTTCACGGTGTTCCAGTACCTGACCCTGCGCGGGATTCTTGCGGCGGTAACGGCGTTGCTGATTTCCCTGATGGTCGGGCCGGTCATGATACGGCGCCTGAACCACTATCAGGTGGGGCAGGCCGTGCGCAGCGACGGCCCGCAGACACACCTGGGTAAGTCCGGTACTCCGACCATGGGTGGCGCACTGATACTGGTCGCCATCGCCGTCAGCACGCTCCTCTGGGCCGACCTGTCAAACCTCTACGTCTGGGTTGCGCTGCTGGTCACGGGCCTGTTTGGCGCGGTCGGCTGGGTGGACGACTACCGCAAGGTGGTCGCGCGGGATTCGCGGGGGCTGCCGGCGCGCTGGAAATACCTCTGGCAGTCCGTCATCGGGATCTCCGCAGCCCTGTTTCTCTACTTCGTGGTGGATGTGCCCGTGACCACGCAGCTTTACGTGCCGTTCTTCAAGGACGTGATCATCGAGCTGGGTCTGCTCTTCCTCTTACTGAGCTATTTCGTGATTGTCGGCGCCAGTAATGCGGTCAATCTCACGGACGGTCTCGACGGCCTCGCCATCCTGCCCACGGTGCTTGTGGGCACTGCGCTGGGCCTGATTGCCTACCTCACCGGCCACGTCGATTTTGCCGATTATCTACACATTCCCTACGTTGCCGGCAGCGGTGAGCTGGCCGTATTCTGCGGTGCCATTGCCGGCGCCGGTCTCGGCTTCCTGTGGTTCAACACCTATCCGGCGCAGGTGTTCATGGGCGATGTCGGTGCGCTGGCGCTGGGGGCCGCGCTGGGTACGGTCGCCGTGATCACGCGCCATGAAATTGTGTTTTTCATCATGGGCGGGATCTTTGTGCTGGAGACGGTCTCGGTCATCCTGCAGGTGGCCTCTTTCAAGCTGACGGGCAAGCGTATCTTCCGCATGGCGCCCATCCACCACCACTACGAGCTCAAGGGCTGGCCAGAGCCGCGGGTCATCGTGCGTTTCTGGATCATTACCGTCATGCTGGTCCTGATCGGGCTGGCCACGTTGAAGCTGCGATGATGAGTGCGGCCCGACAATCCGCGAGCGACGGCATCATCGCCAGCAGCACCCAGCGTATTGTGGTGGGCCTCGGCGATACCGGCCTGTCCGTGGTACGCCACCTGGCGCATCGCGGCGAGCGCTTCGCCGTGGTGGATACTCGCGAGGAGCCGCCGGGGCTGGCCCAGCTGCGGGATGAATTCCCGGATGTCAGTGTGTTTGCCGGAGAGTTTCCCCAGTCGCTGCTGAACGCGGCATCGGAATTGATCGTCAGCCCCGGGCTGGCGCCGGATCTGCCCTTTCTGCAGGAGGCCGTCGCCGCAGGCGCCATCATTCGGGGCGATGCCGACCTGTTCGTCGAGGCCGCGCAGGCGCCAGTGATCGGTATTACAGGCTCGAATGCAAAATCCACGGTCACGGCGCTGGTCGGTACCATGGCGCGCGCCGCGGGCAGAAACGCCGGCGTCGGCGGCAACCTGGGACCGCCGGCCCTGGATCTGCTGGCAGACGAGCGCGATCTGTATGTGCTGGAACTGTCCAGTTTTCAGCTGGAGCGCAGCGACTCTCTCAATCTGGCGGTGGCGTGCGTGCTCAACCTGAGCGCCGACCACCTCGATCGCCATGGCAGCATGCCGCGCTACCACCAGGCCAAGCATCGGATTTTCCGCGGCTGCCGTCATGCGGTTGTCAACTCGGACGATCCCCTGACCATCCCCCCCGGAGGCGACGGCATGCAGGTCAGCGCCTGGCGTCTGCGCGAGCCGGACCTGCACGGTTTCGGCATTCACCGCGACGATAACGGCACGGAGTGGCTGGCGCGTGGCTTTGACGACCTGATGCCGGTTGCCGAGTTGGCGCTTTCCGGGCGACACAATCTCGCTAACGCGCTGGCCGCGGTGGCAATCGGCCACAGTGCGGGGCTGCCGATGCCGGCCATGCTGGCTGCGCTGCGCGACTTCCAGGGCCTGCCGCATCGCTGCCAGCTGGTGGCGGAGCGCGAGGGTGTACGCTGGATCAACGACTCCAAGGCGACCAATGTCGGCGCCGCGAGGGCGGCGATCGAGGGTATGGGGCAGGGGCGCAACCTGGTGCTGATCGCCGGTGGACGCGGCAAGGGCGGCGCTTTTACCGATCTCAGGCGGCCTGTCGCGGACTGCTGTAAAGCGGTTTTGCTGATCGGCGAGACGGCGGGACAGCTCGAGCGTGATCTCGGCGATACGGTTTCGCTGCAGCATTGTGACAGTCTGCAGCAGGCGGTGCAGGCCGCGGCGTCAATAGCGGCGGCCGGTGACTGCGTGCTGCTGTCCCCGGCCTGCGCCAGCTTCGACATGTTCGGCAATTACGGCGAACGCGGCGATGCCTTTGCCGCTGCGGTGCGCGACCTGAGCGGGGGGGACGCATGAGCGAAGGGCGCAATACGGTCGCTGTCGATCCCCTGCTGCTGCTGTTTGGGGGCAGCCTGGCCCTGCTAGGGCTCGTGGCCATCACCTCGGCGTCCATCGGTTACGCCGAGCAGAACTTTGCCAACCCCTGGCACCACGCGCAGCGCCACGGTTTTTATCTCGCGGTATCACTCATCTGCGCCGTGCTGGTTTACCGCATGCCGTCTATTTTCTGGTATCACACGGCCTGGCTCTGGCTGGTGCTGTCCCTCGCGCTGCTGGCGCTGGTTCTGGTGCCCGGCATCGGCAAGGACGTCAACGGCAGCCAGCGCTGGTTACCACTCGGCCCTTTCACGCTGCAGCCCTCCGAAGTGGTAAAGGGCAGCAGCATTCTGTTCCTGTCGGGCTATCTGGTGCGCCAGGAAGCGGTCGTGCGTGAACAGTGGCAGGGTTTCCTGCGGCCCATGTTCGTGCTCGGCGTGGTGGCATTGCTGCTCCTGTTTGAGCCCGACTTCGGCGCCACCGTGATTGTGCTGGGTACGGCCTTTGGCCTGTTGTTCCTTGCGGGCATGAAGCTGCTGCATTTTTTCATCGTCGTGGCGCTCAGCATTCTGGGTCTGGCCGGACTGATTGTCACAGCGCCCTACCGCCTGCAGCGCCTGACGGCCTACACCGATCCCTGGGCGGATCCCTACGGCAGCGGCTTCCAGCTGGTGCAGTCGCTGATTGCCTTTGGCCGCGGCGAATGGTTTGGCGTCGGGCTCGGCAACAGTGTGCAGAAGCTGTTCTACCTGCCCGAGGCGCACACCGATTTCGTTTTTTCCATCTGGGCAGAGGAGACCGGGTTCATCGGTGCCCTCAGCTTGCTGGTTCTGGTGCTGCTGCTGGTGCTGCGCATCGGTGCCATCGGCCGCGCCGCGGCGCGGGCCGGTGATGTCTTCGCCAGCTACGTGTGTTACGGCGTCGCGATGATGTTCGCCGGCCAGGCCTTCATCAACATGGGCGCAAGCTCCGGCCTGCTGCCGACCAAGGGTCTGACGCTGCCTTTTGTCAGCTATGGCGGCAGCGCGCTGGTAATGAGCGCCTGCCTGCTGGCGATTGTCCTGCGCATCGATAGTGAGCGCAGGCCGGGAGGCCGGGCATGAGCGCGCCGCTGATTCTGATTCTTGCCGGCGGCACCGGCGGTCATGTGTACCCGGCCCTCGCGGTTGCCCGCGCGCTGGTGGCCCGCGGCTATCGCGTTGAGTGGGTCGGTACCCGTCGCGGGCTGGAAGGCCGTGTTGCGCCCGCCGCCGGTTTCCCGCTGCATCACCTGCCGGTGCGCGGACTGCGCGGCAAGGGTGCTGTCGATACGCTGCGTGGGCTGTTGGCGCTGCTGGTGTCTCTGGTTCTGGCTTTCTGGCTGGTGCTGCGCAAGGCGCCCGGCTGCGTGATCGGCATGGGTGGATACGCCTCGGGGCCAGTAGGCCTTGTGGCCCGCCTGCTGCGTCGTCCGCTGGTGCTGCATGAACAGAACGCAGTGGCCGGCACCACGAACCGACTGCTGGCGCCGCTTGCCTCGGTGCGCCTGGCCGGATTTCCCGGCGCTTTTCCGGGGCGCCATGGTGGCGACTTCGTCGGCAATCCCGTGCGCGCCGAGCTGCTGGCCACCGCGCGATCACAGCAGTGGTATTACGATGGTTCGCGGCCGCTGCACCTGCTGGTGCTGGGCGGCAGTCTCGGCGCCCGCCCGATCAACCAGCTGATGCCCACGGCGCTGCTGGCCCTGCAGGCGGCGGGCTGCGACCCCCTGCCGAAGGTGTGGCACCAGTGTGGCGATGCCCATGCCGAGGCCACGGCCAGCGCGTATGCCGAGGCCGGACTTGAGGGCGTGCGCTGCGCACCGTTCATCGACGACATGGCAGAAGCTTACGCCTGGGCTGACCTGGTGCTGTGCCGCGCGGGTGCGCTGACCGTCGCCGAGCTGGCGGCCATGTCGCGCCCGTCGCTGCTGCTGCCTTTGCCGCACGCAATTGATGACCATCAGCGCCACAACGCCCTGTACCTGAGCGATCGCGGTGCCGCTCTGCTGTTGTCGCAGTCATCGCTGACAGCGCAGGGTCTGGCCGAAGAGATTCTTGGCCTGCTGCGCGATCCACAGCGGCTTGCTGTCATGTCGCGCAAGGCCGGTGCCTGCGCCATGCCCACGGCGACGGATGCGGTGGTCGAGCGCTGTGAAGAGGTGCTGAAATGAGGGGTGCGAGCGTGCAGCCGATGCCGGAGATGCGCCGTGTGCGCGATATCCACATGATTGGCGTTGGGGGTACCGGCATGAGCGGTATCGCTGAAGTGCTGGCCAATCTGGGCTATCGCGTTTCCGGCTCAGACCTGCACGACAGCGCCGCAACGGCGCGCCTGCGTGAATTTGGGGTTACTGTTCACCTGGGGCACCGCGCCGGCAATATCGGCAGTGCCGATGTCGTGGTCACCTCCAGCGCGGTGCCCGCCGACAATCCGGAGCTGCTGGCGGCGCGGGAAGCCCGCATTCCCGTGGTGCCGCGGGCGGAAATGCTGGCAGAGCTGATGCGCTATCGCTACGGTATTGCGGTAGCGGGAACCCACGGCAAGACCACAACCACCAGCCTGATTGCAGCCACCTTTGCCGCCGCCGGCCTCGACCCCACCTTTGTGATTGGCGGGCGTGTTAACAGCACGGGCAGCCATGCCCAGCTCGGTGCCAGTCGCTTCCTGATTGCCGAAGCCGACGAGAGCGACGCCTCCTTTCTACACCTGCAGCCCATGGTCACGGTGATCACCAACATAGAGGCGGATCACATGGATACCTACGGGGGCGATTTCAGCCGCCTGAAGCAGGTGTTCGTGGAGTTTCTGCACAACCTGCCTTTTTACGGCCTGGCGGTGGTCTGCGTCGATGACCCGATCATCCGCGAGCTACTGCCCGTGATCGGTCGGCCGATCCTCACCTACGGCTTTTCCGCGCAGGCTGACTTTCGCATCACCGACCTGGCGCCCGCCGGTCTGCGCACGCGCTTTACCGTGCAGCGACCGGATGACAGCCCGGTGTCGGTTGATCTCGCCATGCCGGGCCGTCACAACGCACTGAACGCCGCCGCCGCGGTTGCCGTCGCCACGGATCAGGGGCTGGATGCCGCGGCCATCGCCGACAGTCTGTCGCACTTCGGGGGCGTTGGCCGGCGCTTCTCCGTTCTCGGCGAACTGGCGCTGGCCGACGGCAGCGTCACCCTGGTGGATGACTACGGCCACCATCCCACCGAGGTAAACGCCACGCTTGCGTCGGCGCGCCAGGCCTGGCCCGAACGCCGCCTGGTCATGGTGTATCAGCCCCATCGGTATACGCGCACCCGGGACCTGTACGAGGATTTCGTCAGCGTGCTGTCGGGCTTTGACGCCCTCGTGCTGCTTGAAGTGTATGCCGCAGGTGAACCGCCGGTGAATGGTGCCGACAGTCGCTCGCTGGCGCGCAGCATTCGCCAGCGCGGTCAGCTGGAGCCCGTTTATGTGCCGGATGCGGCGCAGGTGCCCGGCCTGCTGGCAGATCTGCTGGAGGATGGGGATGTTGTGATAACCCAGGGTGCCGGCGATATTGCCGGGCTCGCCCGTGAGCTGGCGAGCAATGGCATTCCCGGGAGGCAGGCATGAATCTGGCGGCACTTCGCGGCGGCTGCGTGGCGCTGCTCCAGGGCGGCTGCTCGGCAGAGCGCGAAGTATCGCTGAACAGCGGCGTCACAGTGCAGGCGGCGCTCGACGCGGCGGGCTTTCGCGTCCGCGTCGTTGATCCGGCCGAGAAAGGCTGGATTGAACAGCTCGGCAATGCCGATTTCGTGTTCAACATTCTGCACGGTCCCGGCGGCGAAGATGGCAGTATGCAGGGGCTTCTTGAGCACCTGGGCGTGCCCTACAGCGGCTCGGGGGTGCTCGGCTCGGCGCTTGCCATGGACAAGCTGCGCAGCAAGCAGCTGTGGCGTGGTCAGGGTCTGCCCACCGCCGATTTTGTCGAACTGCACAAGGACAGCGACTGGCAGGGCGTTATCGACCATCTGGGGAAAGTGTTCGTGAAGCCGGTTGGCGAGGGGTCCAGCATCGGCATGACACCCGCCGCGGACGCCGGCGCACTGGCGGCGGCCTACGGCATCGCCGCGCAGCACGGGCAGCGTGTCCTGGCAGAGCGCTTTATTGCCGGCCCCGAATACACGGTCTCCCTCCTCGGGGACCACGCGCTGCCGGTCATCCGCCTGGTGCCGGCCGGGGAATTCTACGACTACCAGGCCAAGTATCTGTCGCATGATACCCGCTACGATATTCCCTGCGGCCTGTCCGAAGACGAGGAGCGGGCGCTGGGGACGTTGGCACTGCGCGCATTCCACGCGCTCGACTGCGCGATCTGGGGACGCGTTGACGTCATGCGTGACATCGCCGGGAACTTCATGCTGCTGGAGGCGAACACCATTCCCGGCATGACGTCCCATAGTCTGGTACCCATGGCGGCACGCGCGGCCGGTATCGGTATCGAGGATCTGGTGACGCAGATCATGGGGCTCAGTCTGGCTCGGGGGGGGCACCAATGATCGCGCTGCGGATTGCCAGCGCGTCGCGCCGGAGTCGCGCCAGCGCCAGCCGCCGGCAGCCCGCGCGTCGCGCACCGGACAGGGCAGCGTTTGCGCTGTGGCTGAACCGCCTGCTGTTGGTCACCGGACTCGCCATTGTTCTGCTTGTCGGCCAGCGTGCCTGGGAAGCGCTCGCGTCGATGCCGGTAGGGCGCATCGCCGTTGTCGGCACCCTGGATACCGCCCGGCAGCAGGCACTGCAGTCTGCCGTGCAGAAAGCGCTTGACGGCGGCTTTGTCGCCGCCGATCTGTCGCGGGTACGCGAGGCGTTGGCAGCGCTGCCCTGGGTGTACAGCGCATCCGTGCGGCGCCGATGGCCGGATACGCTGGCTATTCGCGTGGTCGAGCAGCTGCCCATTGCCCGCTGGGGCGACAGCGGCTTCCTGAATCACGAGGGCCTGGTCTTTGCCGCCAGTGGCAGTGAGGCGTGGGCGGAGCTCCCCATCATTCACGGTCCCGCCGGTTCGGCGCGTCGTCTGATGCAGCATTACCAGCGTCTGCACGATCTGCTGGCCACTGCAGAGCTGTCGGTCGCCAGACTCGAACAGGACACGCTCGGTCAGCTGCACGCCGAACTGCAGTCGGGGCTGCGCATTAATCTGGGAAATGACGATTTTCTGCTGCGCGTGCAGCGCTTTCTCGATCTGTATCGCAATGACCTGGTACAGCGAGCAGAAGCGGTGGCCAGTGTCGACCTGCGTTACGCCAAGGGTGCGGCGGTGACGTTTCACGAGACGCCGCAGCTCGCCGCCGTGGAAAAGGAATAAGCCAATGAGGAAACGACGCCAACATGGCTAATGTAAAAGACAAAGGAATGATCGTAGGCCTGGATATCGGGACGTCCAAGGTCGTCGCCATTGTCGGCGAGACCGATTCGGACGGGCGCATCGAAATCGTCGGTATTGGCTCGCACCCCTCCAAGGGCATGAAGAAAGGCGTCGTCGTCAATATCGAGTCCACGGTGCAGTCGATACAGCGCGCGGTAGAGGAAGCCGAGCTGATGGCCGGCTGTCAGATACATTCGGTGTTTGTCGGCATTGCGGGCAGCCACGTGCGCAGCCTCAATTCCCACGGCATTGTGGCCATTCGCGATCGCGAGGTAGTGCTGGCCGACGTGGATCAGGTGCTGGAGGCAGCGCGGGCGGTCGCCATCCCCGCCGACCAGAAGGTTCTGCACATTCTGCCGCAGGAATACGTGATCGATAATCAGGAAGGCATCCGCGAGCCGCTGGGCATGTCCGGCGTGCGCCTGGAGGCGAAAGTGCACCTGGTGACCTGCGCAGTGAACGCGGCGCAGAACATCGAGAAGTGCATCCGTCGCTGTGGCCTGGAGGTCGAGGAGGTCATTCTTGAGCAGCTCGCGAGCAGCTATGCGGTGCTCACCGAGGACGAGCGTGAACTCGGCGTCTGCCTGGTGGACATCGGCGGCGGCACCTCTGACATCGCGGTATTCACCGAAGGCTCTATCCGCCACACCGGCGTGATCCCGATCGCCGGCGATCAGGTGACCAACGATATTGCGATGGCATTGCGCACGCCGTCGCAGTACGCCGAGGAAATCAAGATCAAGTACGCCTGTGCACTGACCCAGCTTGCCGGCGCCGACCAGACCATCAAGGTGCCGAGCGTGGGCGATCGCCCGCCGCGGGATCTGTCGCGGCAGTCGCTGGCCGAGGTGGTCGAGCCGCGCTATGACGAATTGTTCACCCTGGTGCAGGCGGAGCTGCGCCGCAGCGGCTATGAGGATCTCATTCCCGCGGGCATTGTTCTCTGCGGTGGCACCTCGAAGATGGAAGGGGTGGTGGAACTGGCGGAGGAAATCTTTCACATGCCGGTGCGCGTCGGTTATCCGCACGCGGTGCAGGGCATGGCAGACATTGTGCGCAATCCTATCTACGCCACGTCGGTGGGCCTGCTGCACTACGGTTTTCAGCATCCGGGCGAGGCGCCGCGAAGCGCCGCGACGGGGACAGGCGCAGGCTGGTGGGCGCGTCTGCGCGCCTGGTTAAGCAGTAATTTCTAAGCACGACTTTTGTAGTAGAGGTGTCGCGTGCTGCGCGACTTTCATCAACGGGGAGAAAGACTATGTTTGAACTAATCGATAATGTACCTCAGAACGCAGTTATCAAGGTGATCGGTGTCGGTGGTGGCGGTGGCAACGCCGTCAAGCACATGATCGAGAACAGCGTGGAAGGCGTGGATTTCATCTGCGCCAATACCGACGCGCAGGCGCTCTCGGACATCGAGTCACGCACGGTGCTGCAGCTCGGCGGCGACATCACCAAGGGTCTGGGCGCCGGTGCCAACCCGGATATCGGGCGCGCTGCCGCCATGGAAGATCGGGATCGCATCGCCGAGTCCCTGCGCGGCGCGGACATGGTGTTCATCACCGCCGGCATGGGCGGCGGCACCGGCACCGGAGGCGCGCCGGTGGTGGCCGAGGTTGCCCGGGAGCTGGGCATTCTCACGGTCGCGGTCGTTACGCGACCCTTCCCCTTTGAGGGCAAGAAGCGCCTCGGTATTGCCGAAGCCGGAGTCAGGGAACTTCAGCAGCATGTTGACTCTCTAATCACAATTCCGAACGAGAAATTGCTCGAGGTGCTCGGGAAAAATACCAGCCTCCTCGATGCGTTCAAAGAAGCGAATGATGTACTGTTGGGCGCAGTGCAGGGTATTGCCGATCTGATCATCCGCCCCGGCATGATCAACGTGGACTTTGCCGATGTGCGCACCGTCATGTCAGAAATGGGCATGGCCATGATGGGCACCGGCAGTGCACGGGGTGAGAACCGGGCGCGTGAAGCCGCGGAGCGGGCAATCAACAGTCCGCTGCTGGATGATATCGATCTGCAGGGCGCGCGCGGCATCCTGGTCAACATTACGGCTGGCCTCGATCTGTCACTGGGCGAGTTTTCCGAGGTGGGTGACACCATCGAGGAATTCGCCTCTGAAGAGGCGACTGTCGTCGTCGGTACGGTGATCGATCCGAACATCACCGACGAGCTGCGCGTAACCGTGGTGGCGACCGGACTTGGCGCTGAGCCCGCGCGCGTGCCGCTGCAGGTTGTCGAGGCGCCTGCACGCCGCACGCCGGCCGCGGAAGAGGTGCCGGCGCAGCCGGATTACGCCGATTACGAAACGCCGCCGGCACGTCGTCGTGCAGCGGCGGGCGCAGCACCAGCAGCGCCCACTGAAGCGACCGCAGGTGGTGAGTATTTCGATATTCCCACTTTCCTGCGTCGCCAGGCAGACTGACGCCGTCGGTATTTCCGACGGCAGTAGGGAGGAGACATGATCCGACAGCGGACCTTGCGCAGCGCCATCAAGGCGACCGGTATTGGCCTGCATACGGGGGAAACCGTACATCTGGGGCTATATCCGGCGCCGGTGAACAGCGGTATCGTGTTTCGTCGCATCGACCTCGACCCGGTGGTGGACATCCCCGCCACCGCCGGGAACGTCGGCGACACCCTGCTGTCGACCACGCTGACATCATATGGACACCGCGTATCCACCGTGGAACATCTGATGTCAGCGCTGGCCGGTCTTGGTGTTGACAACGTCCGCGTTGACATCAGCGCCGCAGAAGTTCCGATTATGGACGGCAGTGCCCGTCCGTTTGTTTTTCTTATTCAGTCCGCAGGCATTCTCGAGCAGGATGCGCTGCGGCGTTTTGTGCGCATAAAGCGCCCCGTCACGCTGAGCGATGGCGACAAGCAGGCCACCTTCCTGCCCTTTGACGGCTTCAAGATTACCTTCACCATCGATTTCGACCACCCTGAATTCCGCCAGCGACGCGGCCACATCGAGCTGGATTTCTCGCGGGTATCGTTTGTCGATGAGGTGAGCAGTGCGCGGACCTTCGGTTTCATGCACGAGCTCGAGTACATGCGCTCCCGTGGGCTCGCCCGCGGCGGCAGCGAGGACAACGCGATCATTCTCGATGAGTACCGTATTCTCAATCGCGATGGTCTGCGCTTTGACGACGAGTTTGTCAAACACAAGGTGCTCGATGCCATGGGTGACCTGTACCTGCTGGGCAGTCCCCTGATCGGTGAGTACCGTGCCTACAAATCCGGTCATGCGCTGAACAATCGCGCTCTGCGGTCACTTATTGCACAGACGGATGCCTGGGAGACGATCACTTTTGCCGATGCTTCCCGGGCACCTCTCGGCCTCGGCCAGATTCAGGCGCCGGCTGCCTGACGCCGCGCCGCTGCGTGGAAAAATCCCCGCCACTATGCGACACTTGGCGCCTTTTAAGCTGGGCGTAATCTTCCCGGCCTGTTCCTTGATCCGCAGCTCGACCGGTCCTTGCCAGATGGCCTGACCGGTCTGCGGCACCGCCCTTAAGGCCGTGGCTTACTGACTGGATGACCTGTTCGCGATGATCAATACGACACTGAAGAAAGTTTTTGGCACCCGCAATGAGCGCGAGCTCAAGCGCATGCGCAAGACGGTGCGGCGCATCAATGCGCTGGAGGAATCCATGCAGGCGCTGTCTGATGATGAACTCGCGGCTTGCACCGCGGCGCTGCGCGAGCGCAACGCCGCCGGCGAGAGCCTCGATGCCCTGTTGCCGGAGGCCTTTGCGGTGGTACGCGAGGCAAGCCAGCGCGTGCTCGGCATGCGCCATTTTGATGTGCAGCTGATCGGCGGCATGGCCCTGCACGAGGGCAAGATTGCCGAAATGAAGACCGGCGAGGGCAAGACCCTGGTGGCGACGCTGCCCACCTATCTCAATACCCTCGGTGGCGGCAGCGTGCACCTGATCACGGTGAATGACTACCTGGCCAGTCGCGATGCCCAGTGGATGGGCCCGCTGTACGCCTTCCTCGGCCTCACCGTGGGCGTTGTGCGCTCCGGACAGCTGCCCGAGCAGAAGCGCGCAGCCTACGCCTCGGACGTGATTTACGGTACCAACAACGAATTCGGCTTCGACTACCTGCGCGACAATATGGCATTCACGCTGGAAGACAAGCTGCAGCGCGATCTCAGCTTCGCCATCGTCGACGAGGTGGACTCCATTCTTATCGACGAGTCGCGCACGCCATTGATCATCTCCGGTGCCTCCGAGGACAGCTCCCAGCTGTACAAGCAGATCAACGCCCTGATCCCCGGTCTCAAGCGCGAGGATGAGGGTCAGGAAGGCCACTTCACGGTGGATGAGAAACAGCGCCAGATTGAGCTCACGGAGGAAGGGCACGAGCATGTCGAGCAGCTGCTGGTTGACCAGGGTCTGCTCGAAGAGGGCGAAAGCCTGTACGCGGCAACCAACCTGCAGCTCCTTCATCATGTTTATTCCGGCCTGCGTGCCCACGTGCTGTTCAACCGCGACGTGGAGTACATGGTGCAGGGTGGACAGGTCGTCCTGATCGATGAGCACACCGGCCGCACGATGCCTGGCCGGCGCCTGTCGGAAGGCCTGCACCAGGCAATCGAGGCCAAGGAGGGTGTCGGCATCCAGAGCGAGAGCCAGACCCTGGCCTCTACCACCTTCCAGAACTATTTCCGGCTCTATGACAAGCTGGCCGGCATGACCGGCACGGCCGATACCGAAGCCTTCGAGTTCCGCCAGATTTACGGCCTCGAGGTCATCGCCATTCCCACCAACAAGCCCATGCTGCGCCAGGACCTCAACGACCTTGTCTACATGACCCGGGAAGAGAAGTTCGACGCTATTGTGGCCGACGTACAGTCCTGCATGGAGCAGGGTGCGCCGGTGCTGGTCGGTACCGCCTCCGTGGAAACCTCGGAAGAGCTGTCGACGCGCTTTCGCCAGTCGAAAATCGAGCATAAGGTGCTCAACGCCAAGTACCACGAGCAGGAAGCGGAGATCATCGCTCAGGCCGGACGCCCCGGTGTCGTCACCATCGCCACCAACATGGCGGGCCGCGGCACCGACATCGTGCTCGGTGGCAACCTGGATGCCGAGCTCGCTGCCATGGGTGACGACATATCCGAAGCGCAGCGCACCGCCCAGACCACAGACTGGGAGGAGCGCCACAGGCGGGTGATCGAGGCCGGTGGCCTGCACATCCTGGGCACCGAGCGTCACGAATCGCGGCGTATCGACAACCAGTTGCGCGGTCGCGCGGGACGCCAGGGCGATCCGGGCCTGTCCCGCTTCTATCTCTCGCTGGAAGACAGCCTGATGCGTATCTTCGCCTCGGAGCGGGTAAAGAACTTCATGCAGGCCCTGGGCATGGAAAAGGGCGAGGCCATCGAGCACCGCATGGTGTCCAACGCCATCGAGAAGGCCCAGCGCAAGGTAGAAGGCCGTAACTTCGATATCCGCAAGCAGCTGCTGGAGTACGACGACGTCGCCAACGACCAGCGCCAGATCATCTACGGCCAGCGCAACGAGCTGCTGGGCGAGGCAGATGTCTCCGAGACCATCACGGCCATTCGCCGCGATGTGGTGAACGAAGCCATCGACAGCTATATCCCGCCGATGAGCGTGGAAGAGCAGTGGGATATTCCGGGCCTGGAGCGGCAGCTGGAGGCGGAGTTCGCGATCACCCTGCCGCTGCAGCAGTGGCTGGAGGAAGACGACAAGCTGCATGAGGAGAAGATCCGCGATCGCATCTGCGATGCGGTGCAGGCCGCTTACGATGAAAAGTGCGAGCTGGTGGGCGAGAACATGCGCCGCATCGAGAAGCAGATCATGCTGCAGGTGCTGGACACACTGTGGAAAGAGCACCTGGCGACCATGGATCACCTGCGCCAGGGCATTCACCTGCGCGCCTATGCGCAGAAGAATCCGAAGCA